>OGCO01000633.1_pt1 | contig 58447 bp, 51 predicted proteins | sample 1570171 | NCBI WGS metagenome assembly OGCO01 (sample SAMEA4370583, study PRJEB24528) | human gut metagenome
CCTTCAAGCTCGGCTATCTCATCTTTGATACGTTTCTCCGTTAGGAGTCGAATACCGCACATTTCCGGGAAGACGGTGTATCCGGCTCTCAGCGCCGCGTCTTTCGGATTACCGCAGTAAACGTATTCGCGGCAAAAATCTTTTTCGCGTTTTTTAAGACTTTTTCTGTCCGTAATAATTCCTCCCTTGTGATTTTGTATAAGTTTTTTCATACATAACGGCAAAAAGGTAGCAATGCTCCGAAAACGTTGCGACACATTTCCGATATGTGTCTATTAACATCTCGAAACCGTTGATGCAGGCGGACTTTAATGATTCGAGATTTTTTTGAAATGTTATTGACAATAAAACCGTCCACTTCTTTTCGACATACAATCGGAGCCTTTCCCATTGCCGTATAAACTTCAACAACTTTGTCGATGACATCTTTCGGGCATTCCGGGCCGCATATTTCGATCAATGGCAGAATATAAGATGGATTATAAGGGTGAGCAACTAAGATATTGCCGGGATATAAGGCATCTTTTTGGAGAATACTTGGGAAATAATGGCTGGTTGTGCTGACAATAATCGTTTTGTCACCAAGTATTTCCTGAACTGTACGGAAGATACTGCGTTTTAAGTCTTCACGTTCAGGAACGGCCTCCTGGACAATATCAGCACCGCCTTTTAAGGCTTCTTTTAAATCCGTGGAAATTTTGACGGTTTTCTGTTTCTCATCTGCAATGGCCTGGGTTGTCATACCGGCTTCAACGAGAATATCAAATATATTTTTTAAATTTTTACGAATCTGTTCTTCACTTACAACATCGTAAAGTGTAACATCAAAATCATGGAGCAATGCGTTGGCTCCAAGGCCGGCACCGATCATACCTGTACCAATAAAAACTGCTTTATAATTTGCCATAGTCAATAACCCCCTTTAAAGTTATGTCATTTGTATTTATAATCCGATAATTGTGACAACTGTAGTTGCTACAAGGGTAACAATTAATGTGAAAACAGTACAGATCCAGAATGCATACTTATAACTGAGCTTATGATTGACGCCCAGATAAGCAAACATCAGGAAGCAGCCTGTTGAATGTGGCAGCGAATCCAGTGTAACGGAAGCAAAGGCCATTAAACGGTGCAGAACATTAAGATCACAGCCGGACTGGATAAAATAATCACCCAGATACTGCATACATAACTGCAGACCTGATGAAGCAGAGGCTGTAACACCGGCCAGGACACTGGTTGAAATAACGCCTTTCCAGTAAATAGGAATATCCAATCCAATCAGCCATGTCAGAATGTTCTGGAAGGCAGGTGCTGATGCAACGATGCTTCCGAAACCGACAACGGCACCTAATACAAGGGCAGATGTTGCAGCTGCGCCTGCACTGTCGGCAAATAAGCTCTTAAACATAGCTGCCAGTGAATTTCCAAGATATTTACGGTTTAATACAAGGCAAATGATGAATGCAAAGGCCATACCCAGACAGGAAAGCAGCGTTGCATTAGAGATAAATTTTGTTAAGCTGCCGATGACAATAAAAGCAACAAGGAAAATCAGAGGCAGGAAGGAGGATACTGTACCGGGAAGTTCATCTCTGGATTTCAACTCACCTTTTACAGGGCTCTTCCAGTTTTTATCCCAGCCTTCTTCTTTACCGGCGGCAACAAGGGCCATTTCTTTTTTATAAACGTGCTCTGTATAGATAATACTGATTGCAAGTCCGGCAATGGCCATGATAAAACCGAGGAGAGGCGCAGCCATTAATGTTGTTCCGAGTCCAGTTGGGATAACATTCTGAACCTGTGTACTGCCTGGAACGGCCATAGACCATGAGGCACCGCCGATAGCAATTGGGATGATGGTCAGTTTTCGAGGAATATTCAATTCTTCAAATAATTTGAACATGATCGGTCCAACTGCAAACATGCATACGAAAAAGCTGACGCCGCCGTAGCAGAGAAGGAAGCAGAACAGTGATAAAACAGTGATGATATGCTTCTTTCCGAACCAGTCGAGGAATTTATAGGCAATCGCGGTGCAGGCACCGGTTTCACCCATGATATTCGCAAAACATGTAGAAACAAAGAATAAAATGTAGTAAGCTGAAAATACAGTTGCAAGGCCTCCGGCCCAACTTGTGGCGAAGCCGGTCCAGAGATTGATACCGTTGAAAATACAGATAACTGCGCCAGCCAGCAAGCTTAATGGAACGGCATTTAATCCCCAGTAAGCGAAAACAATCATGACAATAATACCAAGGATAAGCCCTATAATACCTAATGCTGTCATTTGTAACCCTCCTTTATTACCTCTTTCCTAACCTTTTTCAATTATTTTGAATAAAATAATTATTATCTTACAAGTGGCTTCAGACCAAGAATTTCTCTTGCTTCTGCAGCAGTTGCAGGCTGTTTGCCAAATGTTTTAACTGCATCAACAGCTCGCTTAACAAGCATCTCATTTGTTGCGATAATCTTTTTGCCGTCCTCATCAAAACCATAGACAACGTTATCTTCCAGACCAACACGAACATGACCGCCCAGGGCGATGGCTGTGTAAAGGACAGGCATATGACCGGCACCGATACCGAAAGCAGACCATGTGGAGCCTTCAGGAATATGTCTTGAAAGATATTCTACATTTTCAACTGTTGCCGGCATACCTCCGGTAACACCGAGGCAGAACTGGAAATGCATTGGTGTTTTGATGAGACCTTGATTGTAGTAGTAATTGACATTGGTCAGCATACCAGGATCAAAAATCTCAAATTCCGGCTTAACATCATGTTCATTATAAGCGGTCATCAGTTTAACAAGGAACTGAGGACTATTTTCAAAAACGGCAATTGGTGTAAAGTTCATGGAACCTGAATCTACAGAACCCATTTCAATCTCAGGGCAAAGTTCATGATGTCTGTAACGCATCTCATCAGGGCACATATGTGCAGGTGTGGAACCGGAAGAAGTACAGTTGATGATAACATCACAATCTTTGTAAGCTCTGATTTTCTTAACAATTTCGAGAAAATCTTCTGTAACCATAGCACCGAGGCCATCTTTGGCACGTGTGTGGATGTGGACAACGGATGCGCCGGCTTTCCAGCATTTGTAAGCGTCTTCAGCAATTTCATCTGGTGTTTCAGGAATTTTGTAACCCTTTGGTGTTAATGCACCTGTTAATGCTGCTGTGATAATGACTTTGTTTTTTAAGTTACTCATGAAAATACCTCCCTTTACGTTGTTTCACCTTATAGATGAACATCTTATGTTTTCTTACACCTTAATAAGTAGCAAGTTGTGTGCCAATATAAAAAAACTGAAAAATAAAGGATTTTTCGACGATTTAAGCAAAAAAATGATGCAGAAATGCATTTTTTAAAAAACTTTGCCAAAAAACAATGTATTTTTGCAAGAACAATGCTATAATGTCACAAAAGAGAAACATTGTATGTATGGGGATAGGTCAATAAGGGGAGAGGAAAATGGAATTTGATTTAGGGAGGCTTTTAACTGAGGAGTCGAAGCGCATGATGAATTGTCTTCATGAAGGAATATTTATTGCTGATAAAATGGGCAATATTGTATTTGCGAATCAGGCTTTATTGGAGATGGCGGGTGGTACGGAAGAATATGCGCTATCTTTGAATGTTTTTGATTTCAAAAAGCAGGGAGTCGATGTCAATAAAGACCAGTTATTGGCGCAGAGAGCCCTTGAGACAAAGCGGAGGATCACACGCATCAGCGAGGTGAAGATCACAACGGGTTATTCCTACAGACAATTGGGGACGGCTACGCCTTTGCTGGATGATGAAGGTGAAATTCAGTATATTGTTGTTGAAATGCAGACCTTAGATCATATTCAGCGTACCTATCAGGATGGGCTGTATGAACAAAGGGAAGATTTCATAGAGGAGGTGAAAAAGGATTCTTCACCATTTATCTGTGTGAATCCGAATATGAAATCCATTTTGAATATGGCTAAAAGAATTGCAGATATGGATACAACCATATTGATTACCGGTGAAACAGGTACTGGAAAGCAGGTTTTAGTTGATTATATTGTCAGTCAGAGTCATCTGGCCTCAAAACAGGTTGTTTCTATTAACTGTTCTTCCATTCCTGAAAATTTATTTGAATCGGAATTATTTGGATATGAATCGGGAAGTTTCACAGGGGCATCCAAGAACGGCAAGATGGGATTATTTGAGGCGGCAGAGGATGGTGTGATTTTCCTTGATGAGATTAATTCGATGCCTCTGTCCATGCAGGGGAAATTGCTGAGAGTGTTGGAAACAAAACGGTATTATCGAATTGGTTCATCGAAGGAGAGAACACTGAAGTGCAGATTTATTGCAGCAACGAATGTTGATCTGAAAGACTGCATTGCTACGGGAACATTCAGAAGCGATTTGTATTATCGCATTAATATTATTTCGCTGAATATTCCGCCCCTTCGGGAAAGAAAAGAAGATATTATTCCGTTGACACAGCAGTTTCTCAGAAGCTTTTCAGAAAAATATGGTGTCATTAAAATGGCAACACCGGAACTGATGAAGATACTGTTAAGCTATGACTGGCCGGGAAATGTCAGAGAGTTGAGAAATATTTTGGAGAAGCTGGTGATTATGACAGATCCGAAGAATATTTATCTCTCGGAGATGATAGAAAGTGTTGGTTTCCCTATTAAAGAGGTTCCGGCTGATTTTGTACTTCCAATAGAAGATTTGACATATTATGAAAAATTATATCAGGCGTATCCGGAGCAGTTTTCTTTAAAGAATTGTCTGGAGAATTTTGAGTCGTCGTTGATAAAGAGTGTGCTTGACCATACACACAATACTTATAAGGCGGCTGAGATTTTAAAAGTTGATCAATCTTCGATATCCCGTAAAATTAATAAGTACCATATAAGCTACAATAAAAAATAATATGTAACTGTTCAGAGCCAAGCAAAATTTCAAAAAAAAGGTATAAAATGCTTGCATTTTTAAGACTGTTTTTGAAATTTTATTTGGCGGATACGCCACACCGACGAAATGCGTAGCATTTTGGAGGTTAGCTCTGAACAGTTACAATAATATGATAAAAATAAAATGATGAAATAATGCATCCCCTCTTTGACGAAAGTATGGTGAAGAGGGGATGCATGTATTTATTTTAAACGGCAAAATGTGCCTTTAATTCCTGATGAACTTTTTTTCTTACAAAGTAGAAGCAGATGATCTGCATGATAAATGTAATGATCCATGAAGCCGGGTAGGAAATAAACAGGAAATCCAGTGACCGGTTGTGCGGGAACAGCAGGAAAATCCATACGATTCTTAAGCCCACGGTTCCTACAATGGACAGGATCATTGGCACAGTGGAATGGCCCATACCGCGCAGGGCACCCGGGAACAGATCCATCAGTCCGCAGAAGAAGTAAGTCAGGGTGGTGTAGGTAAGAATTTCCATACCGCATTGGATAACATCTTCTTCAGAAGTGTAAATGTGCAGCAGTTCCGGTCCGAAAACATAGACAAGGATGCCCATGATGAGCGATACGGAAACGGACAGAATCATACAGTCCCGGAGTACCCGGTCCATTCGCTTATACTTGCCGACACCGTAATTCTGACTGGTAAAACTCATGCAGGCCTGTGTGACGGCATTGACGGAAACGTACATAAATCCGAAAATATTGTTGGCGGCGGTGTAACCGGCCATGGCTGTCGAACCGAAAGAGTTGACAGAGGACTGCAGCAGTACATTAGAAAAGTTAATGACGGTACTCTGGATACCTGCAGGAACACCCACCTGAAAAATCTGTTTCATATACAGGGGCTGGATTTTCAGCTTTGAAAAGCGAAGCTGGTAACTGCTGTCGGAACGGTAAAGACAGGTCAGGACAAGGGTACATGAGATCATCTGTGCAATAACTGTCGAAATAGCGACACCGGCCACATCCAGATGAAAAACAATGACAAGGAGCAGATTCAGGATGGCATTGACGGATCCGGATATGATCAGGAAAAATAAAGGCCTTTTGGTATCACCGACGGCACGCAATATGGCAGCGCCATAGTTGTACAGCATGAAAAACGGCATGCCCAGGAAATAAATACGCAGATACAGGGATGACAGATTAATGACATCATCCGGGGTTGCCATCAGTTCAAGGGCACTTCTGGCAAAAAGCTGACCGATGACCGCCATCAGGATACCGCTGATCAAAGCCAGGGTGATGGCGGTATGAACAGTTTCGGACATTTCCTTGTGTCTTCCGGCAGCATAAAAGCGTGCTGCCAGAACATTGGCCCCAAGGGAAATACCGATAAACAGATTGGTAAATACGGCAATCAGTGCGGTTGTGGAACCCACAGCGGCCAATGACTGGCTGCCGCTGAAACGGCCGATGACAATAATATCAACGGCATTGAACATCAGCTGTAGGATGCTGGATACCATCAGCGGCAGGGCAAAAGAAATCAATTTGTCCATGATGGAGCCATTGCACATATCAATTTCAAATTTATTATTTTTCAAGGTCGGAGACTCCTTCCTTTTCTAAAAATGGTTTCAGATAAATTTCCATGGAACGGTTCATTTCTCTTGAAAAAGCAGATTCATATTTGCGATTGCAGAAAGCCTGCATCCAGGCATCATAGCCCTGAAGACCGGTGCGGCCTGCAAACATTCGTCGGATATCGCTGCTTTCTTTTTCCTGATAAGCATTTTCGCAGACAATATCACTCAGATCAAAACGGGATGGTTTCGTACGGTTTTGCTGCTGCGCTGTGGGATGTCCGAATACAAGCATACAGGCCGGATAGACATATTCCGGGAGTGCCAGCAGTGTCCGGATTTCTTCGACATTCTCCATAATGTCGCCGATATAGCAGGAGCCGATGCCGAGACTTTCAGCTGCAACAACTGCATTCTGCGCAGCAATCATGGCATCTTCCACAGCAAGGAGCAGATCACCGGCACCGGGACAGCGCGGTGAGATCCCGGCCTCCTTATAGAAAGCATCCCATTTCTGACAGTCGGCACAGAAAATCAGTACCATCTGCCCTGCGGCAATGAAAGCCTGATGATCGCAAAGGTCAGCTAAACGATCTTTTTTGGTCTGATCAGTGATATCCAGAATGGTGTAGAGCAGCTGGCATCCGGCGGAGGGCGCCTGAATGGCGGATGTCAAGATCAGTTTCTTATCTTCATCTGTGATAGGGTCATCTGTGAAAACCCGGACGGATTTCCTTTGATAAAGCGCATTAATGATTTCATTCATATTTCCAAAAACCTCTTCTATGATAAATATAGTTATAATAAGTCTGAGCCCGAATGATCCGATAAGCATCAATTGGACTCTAAAATCTATTATCGCACATCTATTGTTGAATCTACAACAGTTATTTGTAACTTCTCCATAGAAAAGATGAATAAGACTAGTATTTAGAAAAATATCTAAATAGCTATTGACAGGGAAGGGCGACGGATATATACTGTATTTAGAAATATTTCTAAATAGCTTTAAATGATAAAAAGGATGGTGGTTATGGGATTTGCTGAGACATTCAAGGCATTGTCTGATTCTGTGCGAAGGGATATCCTGATGCTGCTTCGGGAAGGACGGATGTCTGCCGGAGAGATCGGTTCGCATTTTGATATGACGGGAGCGACGATTTCCTATCATTTGAATATTTTGAAGAAAGCCGGGCTTATTTTTGAGACGAAGGAGAAGAATTATATTTATTACACGCTGAACACTTCTGTCGTAGAGGAAGTAATGCTGTGGCTTTCGGAATTGAAGGGAGGTTCTTCTGATGATCAAGGAGAATAAGCGTATTTTAATGATTACAAGTCTGATTATTTTACTGCCTGTACTGGTGGGACTGCTTCTGTGGCATCAGTTGCCGGAACAGATACCGGTGCATTTTAATAGTGAAGGCGTAGCTGATTCTTACCAGAGCAAATTGTGGGGCGTGACATTTATTTATCTTGTTATATTCGCCTGCCATTGGTTCGCTGCCATTATTACAAGCGTTGATCCACGACGGAGAAATATCAGCAGTAAGATTTATCGACTGGTGCTTTGGATTTGCCCTGTTATTTCTGTTTTTGTGGGGGTTACGATTTATGGTACGGCTCTGAACTGGCCATGGGTGAATATCAATTTTATGGCCAATCTGCTGCTCGGTGTGATATTCATTGTCATCGGCAACTATCTGCCGAAATGCCGCCAGAATTATACAATTGGTATCAAGCTGCCATGGACACTGAGTGATGAAGAAAACTGGGATAAGACTCACCGTTTTGCAGGCAAGATTTGGATGCTTTGTGGTGTTTTGGAGATCATAGTTGGATTTTTGCCGATTGCTCAGTTTGAAATTGTAACGATAGCTCTGATCCTTCTGGCAACGATTCCAGTTGCGGTGTATTCGTATCTGCTTTACAGGAAAAAGATGGGATAGAGAATCAGGTGATTGTGTCAATATATTTGGCGTATTTCATCAGTTGGAAAACTATCGGGGTAAATTATAAAAAGGCTGCGTCTGCAGACAGAAAATTCTTTTAAAGAATGAATGTATCTGCAGGTGCAGCTTTTTGTGTGCCAGATTAAACATTCCAAATTTTGTATTTTTAGTATAAAATAAATGATGATTTTTGTCTTTATATGTCAAAGACGGTCATATGCATGTTTGTTAAAATAATATCATCAAATAAGGTATAAATTTAAAGGAGGAAAAGTTTATGTCAACAGAAGTCATGGGTGTATTAGGATTTATCCTTGCACTTGCCGTTCTTGTCGTTCTGGTCTGTAAAGGCATGCATCTGGCATATTGTGCGGTAATTACGGTTTTAATTATCACCGTAACAAATGGTATGCCATTAATGGAAACATTGAGTAATTATTGGGGAACAGTTGGTGGAATCGCAGGTATGTTCCTGCCAATTTTCCTGTTTGGTGCCATTTTTGCCAAAGTTTACACAAACTGTGGTGCAGCATCATCATTAACAAGTGCTTTTATGGATCTTTTATGCAGAAAAGCTAAGAATCCGGAGGCGGAACAAAAAATTACAATTATTGCCATTGCTATTGTACCGGTTGTGCTTGGTTATGGTGGTCTGGATCAGTTTGCAATGTTATTCCTGCTGATGCCAATCTTTATGAAAGCAATGGAACGTGTCAATATTCCGCGTAAATTCCTTCCGGCATTTATGATGATGGGCTTATGTATTTGTTGTGTCGGTGCCGGTGCACCTCAGCAGAATAATTTCCTGCCAACAACTTTGGCAGGTGTATCAGGAACAGCAGCACTGATTCCAAGTATTATCGGTCAGATTGTGATCGGTGTTTCAGGTGTGACTTATCTTATTCGTGCCGTTAAGAAAGCCAATGCTAATGGTGAAAATTTCAGCTGGGGCAAGTTAAGACCAGCACAGCAGCCAGATGGTAAACAGCCGAATCCGATTTTATCATTGGTACCGCTTGTATGTGTTTGCCTTCTGTATAATTTGACATCTATTGGTCTTTCTTATAGCATGTTACTTGGTGCGATTATTACAATTGTTTTATTTTTCCCATATTTTAATATGGAAGAAACAAAATTTAAATCGATCGTGGCATCATTAAATCAGGGTGTTCATGATGCAGCAATGCCGATTCTCTGTCTGCCGGCTTTCGGTATCGGTAGTGTAATCGCAGCAGCACCGGGATGCCAGACGCTGACAGCATTGCTCGAAAAAATTCCTGGACCGCCACTTGTATCCTGTACATTAATGCTTGTTCTGCTTGTTGCAGTTTGTGCTGACCCGAAGGCAGGTATTACAGTTGGTATGCCAATCGCACTGGATATATACCCACAGCTTGGTGTAAGTACAACTGCCATTGCCCGTATCGGTGCGTTCTCCATGGGAGTGCTTGATTCTCTGCCGATTGCAGCAGGCATTCCAATGGTTATGAATATGTGCGACCTGGATTTCATGGAAGGCTATAAGCCTTGCTTCTGGACATCTGTCGTATGTACAGGTCTTGGTACTTTAGTTGTTATGATCGTACTTATCCTTTTCCCTGGTCTTGCAGGCTAAATCATTCGATATAATGATAATATTCCAAAATCTTAAGGGATAAGGTATACTGAAAATTTTTCTTACCGTCCGTGAAATCTGTATTCAAAAATTTCTGACATTTTGCAATACGATAGCGGACGGTATTTTTATGGACAAAAAGTTGCCTGGCGGTTTTCTCATACTGAAGACAGGTTTCGAGATAGACTTGGAGTGTTTTCAGCAGGTTGTCGCCGTGAGCTTTATCATAAGCCAGAAGATCCATGAGTTTCTCTTCACAAAATTTCAGAAGATTTGTCTGAGATGCAAGGGTATCAAACAGATCAAATATCGCAATATCATTGTAGGGATACGTACGGCAGTTCTCATTCAGTTTACTCAGTTTCAGTGCACTTTGTGCCTGTATATAATAATGAGGCAGCTGCATAATGTCTCTGAAGTGATTGCTGATGCCGGCAAAAAGATCATAGCGATTCAGAATATCCAGCAATTGTGTCTGGGCATTCTGAAGCTGTGTACCATTGCCGCTGTATATGCAGACAATATAACTTTGGTAAGTGAAGGCAATGGTGCCGGGAATCATGGACAGAGTCTCGATAACCGGTTGTCTCGGACAGGACAGGGCATCTCCCGTTTTGTCGGATATAAGAAGCAGAAAACTTTTTGACAGTGTGTTTTTCTTATAAAAATTCAGTTTGCTTTCAACGGCTATACGGGTCAGATGGTCGCCGTCCAGCAGTCGAATCAGGGTATTGACAACAATGGGTTGGGAGCGTCGGAAAGAAAAGTGGCTGTTGCCTAACAATTCTGCGGCATAATTGCAGAAAAGTTCAAAAAGAAGTTCATCCCCCGGAACAAAATGGTGAATGTGAGCGGCAATCGTCACATTGCCGATGGGAACTCCGTAATTGGTCAGAGTCATGGCGTAGCGCTGGACAGTGGGAAGGTCTGTAAGCAGAACAGGCCGCTGGGTTTCAAGGGATTTCTTGTACATCTGTTTGGATGCCATCTGGGATCCCGTGGATTCATCATGAATATTTTCAACGATATTTTCCTGCCACAGCGGGTCGTCAATGGTGACATCCTGACTGTAGGCCAGGACATTGCGGTACATATCATCAATAAAGATTGGATTGCCAAGGAGCTGAAAGCCAAGATCGACCAGTTCCTGAAGTGAATCCGCATGGGAAATTTTGAGAAGTAATTCAGCGTCTTTTTGGTCCATGAAGTATTCCTCCTTATCATGTCGTATGGTATAATGTTTATAATTGATGGGAGATATCTCCTGTCGTTCGTTTTAGAAATAATGGGCAGAGAATCCTCTGCCATGTTTAAGTATAGCAGATTTAGTCATCAATTTGAAATAGAAAGAGGGTATCAGTCTATGCAGCAGGAGATGCAGAATCAGGAATTTAATATTAAACAGGACCCCTATAATTATATGCTGCGCGTGTTGTTCAACCGTTGGAAGCCTTATATCATCCGGGCAATCTCCTTTGACCAGGATGCGGGCAGACCGACGTATTATTCAGCTTTTTTCAAGCAGCTGCCCATCACACAGAAGGTACTCAGTCAGAATCTGAAGGAGCTGGAGCAGGATGGCCTGATCGAGCGTCATGTGCTGCCGGAGAATCTTCGGGTAGAATATCATCTGACAGAATACGGCAGTACACTGCTTCCGATTCTGGATGCGGTCTATGACTGGGGATGGCATGATATGAAGAAGAAAGATATTCCTATCGATCCCCTGGGAGAGATGTGGCATGGTTATAGGAAGCAGGATGCATCCAGGATGCATCAGCCCTTTAAAAAAAAATAATAATTTTATACATCAAAAAGCCGGTTTGGGATTTCCCTGAACCGGCTTTTTAGAAGAGGATTTATTTCAAATATTATATTATGTGTAACGAATTAAATAATATCCATGGCTGCACAGAAACCTTCGTAAGTGGCCTGCTTTACCATTCTTGCCTGCTTCGCGTCGCCTGTAACGATGAATTTCGGGCAGACACCCTTTAAGCTTTCGACAATATCTGTGTTTGGACGGTTGCCACAGCAGTAGTAGATGATATCAGCATCAGCCGTTTTCATGCTGCCGTCAGCATCTTTGTAAATAACACTGTTTTCTGTGATCTCCTGTACCTGCACGGAACAGTTCAGATTCATGCCGGCTTTCTTCATTCTTGGAATCAAAGCCATTTTCTGTGACATATTGCTGTCTTTACACATCTCATCACGCATTTCAAGAATGGTAACATTGGCATTACATTCGCTTGCAAAGAAGTAACCGGATTCACAGCCGATGGCACCGCCACCGATGATAACCACATTTTTATCAGCCAGTGCTTCAAGATTTTTGTAAGCTTCTACAGCATGCTGTGCATGTTCGATTCCTTTGATCGGTGGTACAAATGGATGAGAACCAACCGCACAGATGATGGCATCCGGGTGCATGCTTTCAAGCATTTCACGGTTCGCTTCAGTATTCAGCATGATACGGACGCCTCTGTGTTTACAGCGGGCAATCAGAGAATTTCTATAGCGGAGCAGAGATTCTTTGTCTGTATCTTTTTCGGTGAACCATAACAGACCACCGAGTTTGTTTTCTTTTTCAATCAGTGTGACATCATGTCCGCGTTCTGCGGCTGTGATAGCAGCGTACATACCGGAAACACCACCGCCGACAATGACAACATTACGTTTACCCAGTGGACGAGGTGCATTTCTCCAACGTAGCTCACGGCCGGACCATGGATTCACAGCACAATGCCATAACTGAGGAATAGGTCTGACATCAGGGTCAGAAGCAAGCGGGTTAAAGCAGGAGCATCGAAGACATGGTGCAATTTCATCTTCACGTCCTTCCAATGTCTTATTGACGAATTCAGGATCGGCAAACTGCTGTCTGCCAAGTGCTACAAAGTCACATTTACCGGCTGCAAGTGCCGCCTCAATCTGTTCCGGTCCATTGAAACCGCCGACAGCAACAACAGGTACATGGACATTTTTCTTGATGGCTTCAGCAAGATCCAGATTACATCCGTGAGGATCAAACATGGATGAGAAGGCCTTTGTATTGACATGATCCTGATAAACACCGGATGTGACATGGATAATGTCCACATAGTCCTGAATGATTTTTGCAAATTCAATGCCGTCTTCTAATGTCATGCCGCCTTTGATACGTTCGGAACCGGATAAACGGTATTCAATAAGGAAATCATCGCCGCAGATTTCTTTGATCTTCTTACAGACCATGATTGGGAATCTTGCACGGTTTTCCATAGAGCCACCATATTCATCTGTACGGTGATTAAAACGAGGAGAGATAAACTGATTCAAAAGCCAGCCATGACCACCGTGAAGGTTGACCATATTAAAGCCAAGGGCTTTGCAGTTCCAAGCGGCTTCTGCCCATCTGCGGGCTGTTTCTTCCATCATTTCAACGGTCATTTCTTCAACCTGAACGCCGTCATCACGAACAAAAGCAGAAGGGCCTATCGGGTTTTTGTGACCAGGAATAGCATCAGGATGGTTCTGGGCACCAACATGGTTAAGCTGGATAGACGCAACAGCGCCATGGGCTTTGATGGCTTCTGTCAGTGTCATGATGCTCTCCATATGGAAAGTAGTCATTGGATTTTCCCAGACATTCAGTCCGTGCTCATGACGCCAGGAATACTCATGATCAATAAAGGATTCTGTGAGTGTAACAAGTGCAAAACCGCCCCGGGCCTTTGTTTCATAAGCATCAATGCCTTCCGGGGTAGGATAGCCGTGGTCTACAACACGATTTGCTGTAATAGGTGATGCAAATACACGGTTTTTAAATGTGACGCCTTTGATTGTCATAGGCTCGAATATATGTGGATATTTACAAGTATGCATAAAGTGCCTCCTTCAAAAAATGTTCATCATTTTGATTAAATAAATCGTAACATTCATTGGATAAATTGTAAATACGGCACAATAATGTAAGAAACGGACAAAAAAAACAGATTCCTACCTGAAAGTATGAATATATTATTAAGGAAACTATCTTACAAAATTGTGCATTATTTACAAAGAAAAGTATCGATGTTAAACTGAATATGCAAATGATAAGCGGAAACTTACATAAGGAGAGAAAAGCAATGTTTGTTATCAATAAAGGTATGTGCGTCAGCTGTCACAACTGTGCCAGCGAATGTCCGAGACAGGCAATTGATTTTGTCGGTACCAAATATGAAATTGATCAGGAAAAATGCGTGAAGTGCGGTTTATGCGCAAAGGTCTGTCATACAGGTGCCTGTCATGAAGAACCAAAGATAAAAGGAGCCGTTCAGACACATGATCTGATAGAAAGAGAATGTGATATTGTTGTTGTTGGTTCGGGTTCCGGCCTTGTATCAGCGGTTTATGCGGCTCAGCAAGGCAAGAAAGTCATTCTTCTTGAGAAGAACACCAAGATTGGCGGCAATACAGATTATGCGCATGGTTACATGCCTCAGTATTCAAAATGGCATGAAAAAATGGGATTTGCGGATGAGCGTGAAGAAGCCGTTGAGCATTTTTATAAAATGGGCGAAGGTATCATTGAAAAACCGTTGGTTCGGGCAGCCGTGTACGGTGCCAGCAATTTCTTTGACTGGTTATGTACATTATGCGATATTACGGAAACTTATGATCTGCATGCTGTCAGCGAAAGTGATTTTCATGGACCAATGTTCGGCAGCAGTGTTGTTGAATTTAAGGAACGTTATCTGAAGAATCTCAACAGCCGTGATGATTCCATCGGACCGGGATGGGGTGGTACACATGTGATTCAGACTATGTTGGAGACTATCCAGCGTGAAAATCTGGATGTAACAATTTTAATGGGAACAGCAGCCGAACATTTACTGCTGGATGAAAAAGGTGTCATTAAAGGCATTATGGCAGCAGATGAGGGCGGTCAGGTGAAGATTAACTGTCAGGCCGTCATGCTGGCCTGCGGCGGATTCGGTCAGAACGATGAATTGCTGAAGAAATACTGTCATGTTGATTTCTTTAGTGGCTATCCGATGCATCGCTATTCTGTACCTGGGGATACAGGTGATGCCATTGCCATGATGGCAGAGCTTGGTGAACATCCGGATCCGGATCGTATGTTTGTATCCATCTGGGGCCCTCGTCATCATCCGTTCAACAACTCCATTGCGGATTATGCGCAGGAAGGTGAATTTCCTGAAATCAATCTAAATGGACGTAGATGGTATGATGAAAGTGAAGGTATTTTCCATGGTATTGCCAAGATCTATCAGCAGCCGGAACATATTTCCTATACAATCCTGCCTTATAAACAGGTCAAAGCGGTTGCAGAACGTTTCATGAATAATCCGGCTATGGTCAACAGAAAGAAATATTTTGAAACATGGGAATATGATCTGGATTATGAAGCAACGCTGGATACACCGGTTAAAAAAGCGGATACTCTTTATGAATTAGCTGAAAAAATGAATGTGGATCCTGAAACATTTGTCAATGAGATGACGCGTTACAGTCATTTCTGTGAGACGGGTGTGGATGAAGATTTCCATAAAGATGCGCGTTTCCTGAAACCATTCCCGTTAAGTGAGGGACCTTATTATGCTGTTTTTGGTGAGTGTTTCTCAGAAGCTGCAATGGGCGGCGTAACAGTCAACGATCAGTGCGAAGTGATGCGTGCAGACGGCAGTCATATCCCTGGTCTCTATGCCGGCGGCGACTGTACATCTTCGATGCATCGCAAAGGCAAACTTGCACCAATCTCTGAATTAACATGGGCTGTTGCATCTAATTATATTGCCGGCGGCAATATGGTGACTTACATCAATGAGAAGGAAACGAAGGAGGCATAAAAAAAGATGTTATTACCAGATAATAGTGAATATAAGCCAGTGGAACATCCGAACATGGCACCGACACGCACAGTCAACGGGCATTTGAGTGTGAAAGAACGTCTGGGTTCCTATGATGAAATTGATCAGACTTATACAGAGGAAGAAGCACTGGAAGAAGCATCCAGATGTCTGTACTGTCCGACACATTGGTGTCAGAAAGCCTGCCCGGCAGGGGTTCCAGTGGCAGATTTTATTGCAAAAATTCGTGAAAAAGATTATGAAGGGGCATACGGGTTGATCCATACAGCTTCCTCACTGCCTGAAATGTGTTCAAGACTGTGTCCTCAGGAAAAGCAGTGCCAGTCTAACTGTACAAGAAGTATTTGTTCAGAATCTGTTGCCATCGGCAAACTTGAGCGTTTTGTTGCTGACTGGCATCAGGCTCATGCTGCAGTTGAGAAGATGGAGAAAAACGGTAAGAAGATTGCTGTTATTGGTGCGGGTCCGGGAGGATTGGCAGCAGCACAGAGACTGAATGAAAAGGGCTATGCAGTTACAGTCTATGAACGTGAATCTCAGGCAGGCGGTCTGCTTTGCTATGGTATTCCGAATATGAAACTCAAGAAATCTGTTTTGAATCAGAAGATTGAGACATTGAAGGAACAGGGAATCTTATTTGAAAATAATATAGAAGTGGATGCCGTGCTTGCAAAACAGCTGAAAGCAACAGCAGATGCTGTTGTCATCGCAGTTGGCGCCAGCGAGACAAGAAAACCGGTGATTGAAGGCGCAGATGATGCAAAAGGCATTTATTATGCTGTCGATTATCTGGCATCCAATACATGGTCACTGATTCATTCAGGTATGAAAGATCAGGCTAACATTTCTGCAAAAGGAAAAAATGTTATTATCATCGGTGGCGGTGATACCGGTAATGACTGTGTCGGCATGGCACTGAGAAATGGCTGCAAATCTGCTGTTCAGATTGAAATGATGCCGGAACGTGTTGGAAAAGACCATATATGGTATCCTTATCCGGTGCATTTGCCGGAAACAAAATTTGACTGCAGCCAGGAAGAATATATGACTGTTTTCTGCAAAGATTCGCATCGTTATGCATCAACTGTAGCAGCAGTAACAACAAATGCTGACGGTGAGATAAAAGCGGTGACAGTGATGAAGATGGAACCAAAGATGAGTGAAAGCGGACGTGTGATGATGCAGATCATTCCTGGAACAGAAGAAGAACTGCCTTGTGAAATGCTGATCATTGCAGCCGGTTTTACAGGTCCGGAAAAACAGATCCAAGAAGCTTTTGAAGCGGAATTCAGTAAAGACAGCTATCAGACAAATATTGAAAACGTATTTGCCTGCGGTGACTGCCGTACAGGACAGTCACTCGTTGTCAAAGCCATGGTGGACGGACAGAAATGTGCAGAAGCAGTGGCTGAATATCTGGATAAATAGTTACAATATGAATCATTGAAAATGGAACAGGGACTGCCGGATGGCAGTCCCTGTTTCATTATTCAAGATATACTGGGCAGAGAATTAATAGATATCATTGACATCATCATTTTTCAATAGATTCCAGAATTCTATGGGATCATATATGGGAATTTCTGCTTTTGCATAATCTTTTTTATTTCGTGTAATAATGCAGTCCATTTTAGAGCGAATAGCTGTTTCAGTCATAACGGCATCCTCAAAATCAGAGATGTCAGAGGAAAGAGCATGAAAAATATCTTCTGATGATGTGTCAAGTATGCTTATGAGGCTTAAAAGTTGATTAAGCAGATGTCGACTTTCCTGGTCGCTGTGAGTAAAGCGATGCATAAGATAATAAATATCGGTTGTTTCTTTTGCAGTGATGTAACCAGCTAATTGCTCTGTTGCAATAGTACGGAATAGTTTCCAGGCGGCATTCGCAAAAGGTTCTCTCTTTTGTAAAAAGTCAATAACAACACAGGTATCTATTAATACTTTCATACTTTACTCAATTGCTCCTTTCGTGCTTCTTCAAATGTAATCGTATCTGGGATAGAACCAAAAAGAGCATCTACCGTATCTAATTTGTTTTGATAGGGAGATGTGAGTTTGGCAATTGTTTTACCGTTTTTGGTAATAAAAATATCTTCAGTGGCGGCAAGAATTAAATACTTTCCAAGGTTATTTTTTAATTCGGTAGCAGTAATAGCCATGATACCCCTCCTTTGATTGATATATATTATTATAACAAAAACGAACGAAAATATCAATTAAATCGTACGAAATTTAAGCATCCGATCTGGAATACGCATTTTTCATCTCATTGCTGAGTTCGTAGAGTACCTTACTTAATGTATCAGAAGTTGCTGCTTTCAGCATATCAGCGACAGCCAGATTGGCTTCATGTTTTAAAGCAAGATGTTTATCCGCATCTGCCTCGTTTTGGATCATATCGTCATAACGGTTAATGATTTCGTGTCCTTTGGACAGGACATGTTCCTGATAACGCTCAATATGGAAGACAGATTTCTTATAGGAAGAGTCGGCCATGGCGGCAATCATTCGGCTGGACCAGTAGAAGTTGTCTGTGGAGACGTCGCCGGTTGTGTTGGAGAGATAATCCGGTGTTGTCTCGATATCTGCGTAAAATGGCACCATGACGTTGAAAGCGTTGGATGCAAATGCAAGCCACTGGATGGCTTTGATGTCATCCGGACGATTATCATTAATCTGAATCAGAGACATAAAGTCATTGCGGTTAATACCGATAGAACGGTAGGCGCCACGCATATTGCTCTCTCCGTATCCGGCATAAGGGTCGTAAGAGGTTCCCTGGAAATGAGAAGAGAGAACATATTTCACATCCTCTACAGTAACTTTCTTTTCCGGCACCATGCACCATGGAATATTGTCGGAATATGGTGTGAAGTCGGCAGCCGGACCGTCCCAGCGCCATGTGTGCGGATTCAGGCAGCGACCCATATACCATGCACGTGGGGTATTGTAAACATGATCAGAATCGTCATGACTGCCGAAAGCATCTCTCGGATTGAGAACGCCGTCCATAGCCAGATTCAGATGGTATTTTTCAATAAAATCTTTCAAATCGGCAGAACACATATATTCTTTCTGCTCGGAAAAAGCATCTTCCAGATTGAACTGGTCAATACCAAGCTGATTTGGCATGATTACATAGACATCATCCGGCACTTTGCGGGCCATCCAGTGATGACCGCCGATAGTCTCAAGCCACCAGATCTCCTCCGCATCCTGAAAAGCAATGCCGTTCATTTCATAAGTGCCATACTGCTCAAGCAGACTGCCGAGGCGTTTGACACCATCTCTGGCACTGTGAATATATGGCAGTACAAGGCAGACGATGTCTTCTTCACCAATACCGCCTTTGATTTCTTCCTGTCCGTCTTTGGCCGGCTGATAAACAACGAGCGGGTCTGCACCAAGTACTCTTGGGTTGGAAGTGATGGTTTCTGTGGCTGTCATGGCCACATTGGCTTCATTGACGCCGCTGGCCGCCCAGATACCATCGCCTTCAAGGGCGTTGGGTACAGCGGTATAACGCATCGGATTGTCCGGAAGGTCGATTTCCACATGGGAAAGGACAGATATGTATTGGCGGGGCTGTTCATCAGGGTGAACCACCACGTATTTCTTTGGGGTAAATCTGCCGGATGGTGAGTCGTCGTTGCGGGCAATCATGGTAGAGCCGTCATAGGACGCTTTTTTGCCGACAAGAATTGTAGTACAAGCCATTTATAATTCCTCCTTGTGTTAGGTTATTGCAACTATAAGAATGATACCACTTTTAGAATGGTTCGTACAGTCATTATAAGGAATCGGAATAGTAAAAGCGTTGCATGGCAGGGAAGATTTAATGTATACTTTTATTAAGTTGTGATAAGCCCGTAGTTATGATGGAATATGGGGATTTTCAAAGGAGGAATTTGATGAAAGCAGCAGTGATTGACAGATTCGGAGGACCGGAGGAGATTTATTACACCGACATTGAGAAGCCGGTGCCGGGGCCGGATGAAGTTCTTGTAAGGAATGTTTATATTGGCGTGGGAAAGCCGGATTATATTATGAGAAGCGGTATCTGTCCGTTTCTTGAGGCAAAGCCGCCGAAGCTGGTTGTGGGCAATGAATGTGCCGGTATTGTGGAGGCAGTGGGTTCAGATGTAAAGGGGATTGAACCCGGCATGCAAGTCTGTGTCAACAGCGGTCTTGGATATGGCGCTTACGCGGAGTATATTGCTGTACCGCAGAAGTTTGTGACGGTATTTCCGGATGAGTTTCCGTTGAAGTATGCACCGGGATTCCTGAATTATATGGTGGCCTATGCGCTGCTGAATGAAATCGGAAGAGGCACGGATGGCAAGTCTATTTATATTTATGGGGCTGCAGGCGGTGTCGGTACAGCGGTTATCCAGACAGCTCTTTTGCAGGGAATTGAAGTGATTGCTTCTGCCAGCAGCCAGGAAAAATGTGATTATATCAAATTGCTGGGAGCGCACTGTGTGTTTAATCATAAGGAACAGGATGCCAAAGAAGTTATTATGGATTACACCAGAGGCCGTGGGGTGGATCTGATTTTTGATCAGCTGGTGGGCAGACGTTTTGCAAGTCAGTTCGAATATCTGGCGGATTTTGGTATGATTGTCATTTATAACTGGCTGGATGGCAGTCCAGAACTGGATCAGCTCGATACAATTATCAAACAGTCCAGTCATGCATCGGCCGTTCGTTCATTCTCTTTCCATATATATGATGATAAGCCGGAACGTCTGGCAAAGATTCGGAAGATCTGTATGGATCGGATTATCTCGGGTGAAATAAAACCGCATTTTTATATGGATCTGCCGTTGTCAGAGGCAAGGAAGGCTCATGAACTGATGGATGGTTTGCAGATTATGGGTAAACTTATTCTTCATGTAGAGGAATAAAATATTTTGAATGAAAAATAGTTCTATAACGCAGCTGTGAATGGCGTGCCGGGAACGGTAGATGAATTAAAATAGCAAGGAATTAAGAAAGATTATCAGAGTAGGAAAGATTTTGATAATCTTTTTCTTGTATTATTTGTATTATGACATATAATATAAATAATAGGAGGAGAAGGCGATGATTATTAAAATTAATTCCAGATCGGAGATGCCGATTTATCTGCAGCTGCGCAATCAGATTGTTAAAGGCATTGGCAAGGGAGAACTTGAACAGGGAGAGATACTACCTACAGTGCGTCAGATGGCGGCGGACCTGGGAGTGAATGCCATGACAGTGAGCAAAGCCTATCAGCTGTTGAAAGCAGAAGGATTTATAGAGACGGACCGGAGAAAGGGCAGCATTGTCTGTATACCGGAGGAAGAATATCCCACGCAGCAGGCTGCTTTTGAGGAAAAACTGGAGGATGAGTTGGAGCTTCTGACTGCGGAAGCCAAAATCCGCGGGATGGATAAGGGACAGTTTATACAGTTCTGCCAGCACATTTTTGAGGAAATGGAGATGGTGCCGGAATGATAGTAACGATCATTATGATATTGACGGATTGGCTGATGGTGGGGGTTACGAAGATGGTTTACAGCTGCAAAGTGGCCTATCGTCAGGGAATGCTATTTGGTGTTCATGTGCCGGGTGATGCAGCGGAACTGCCGGAAGTGAAGACGATGATTGAAAAATATCAGTCATGGATGAAGGCTTTTTATCGCTGGCATTTTGCCATTGGAACGGTGATTTGTTTTCTGGGAATGTGGTATATGTCCATCTTTTTTATTGCATGGACTGTGTGGATGACGGCCTTTTTCATCGGTGTTATGGGCAAAGTCTGGCAGACACACCGGCATATGTATGAATTGAAGATGCAAAAGGGCTGGTATGAGGCGACATCAGAAGAAGAGCAGGTGACAAGTGCCGTGGATACAAAGACAGCCGCCAGAACAGCCCAAATGGCAGTGCCGATGATTTGTCATGCACTGCCGTTGATTGTGCTCTGTGGGCCGTTGGTGATACCGGGGCTTTGGCATGCCATGGCTGTCAATTCAGAGAGCTGGATTATCTTCGTGTGCTGTTTGCTTGTCTGTGGCTGTCTGCTGGGAGCAGCTTTGTTTTACGACAAAATGGGCAATAAGATTTACAGTGAGCATTCGGATATTAATTTTCAGGTAAATTGTTTAGAGAAACGTATGACGTCCGTTGGATTTCTGGCCAGCAGTATTTGTAATTCAATGGCTTTCTGGCCAATTGCCGGGGCGCTGCTATCAGGAAAATGGATGGACTGGAGCTGGCTGGGGTTGTATGCGCTTTTTGAATCGGCGGCGGGAATCGTGATGGTTGTACTTTTTTTTATCATCAGGCGCCGGAAAGAGGCCCTTTTGAAGCAGGATACAGCACCGATGTATATTGATGACGATTATTACTGGCGAAATGGCTGGTACAGCAATCCGGATGACAGACGGCTGTTTATACAGGACCGCTACAGCAGTATGAATTATACCGTGAATTTAGGCAGGACGGCAGGGAAAGTCATAACAGGTATTACTTATGGGTTGCTGATCGTCATGATGGCGGGATTTTGTCTGTGGCTTTTGAAGATTGATTTTACACCTGTGCGCATGCAGGTGACGGACAATACAGTGGCCATTACATCCGGGTATTCGAATATTTCATTTGACAGAGATGAGATAGAAGACCTGCAGCTTTTGGATGCACTGCCGGCTGACAATTTCTACAAAGTCAATGGTTCCGCAGACAGCAAGCAGTATATGGGAAAGTTTAAAGGCAAAGAAACAGGAAAATGCCAGATGTATGTGACGCTGGATGTAACACCGATACTTGAGATTAAGACGCCGGAGTATACGATTTTCATTAACAGTCGGGAGGGCGGTATGGCTGAGAGCTGGTATCAGGAATTGAAACAATAGCCGTGAGTGAAGTATCTTCTGAAAGATAATAAAGGCTAGAACATTGATATTGCGGTCAAAAAAGACTATAATACAAAATAGAAATATTGCTCAATGTCAAGATGAGAACAGAATGGGAGGTATCAATATGAGTCAGACATTAGTGACCTATTTTTCAGCAAGTGGTGTAACCGCCAATGCGGCAAAGATTCTGGCACAGGCAGCAGGGGCTGATCTGTATGAGATCAAACCGGAAGTTCCCTATACCAGAGCCGATCTGAACTGGATGGAGAAGAAAAGCAGAAGTACCGTTGAGATGAATGACCCGTCATCAAGACCGGCCATAAACGGCAAAGTCGAACACATGGATCAGTATCAGAATATTTTCATTGGGTTCCCTATATGGTGGTATCGTGAACCGAGCATCATTGATACTTTCCTTGAAAGCTATGATTTTACAGGCAAGAGAATTATTCTCTTTGCGACATCCGGCGGCAGTGGTCTTGGCAAGACAGACGAGGGTGTGAAGAAAATCGTACCTGGAGCAAAGGTTGAGAATGGACGTATGCTTAATGGCAATGTATCTGAGGCGGATGTCAAAGCCTGGGTGCAGAGCCTGAATTTATAGAGAAACGAGAAAAACTAAAAACATGGGGTGTCATACGTATTGAAAAATGTATGACACCCCTGATTTTGCCAGTAATGCATCAGAGTCCGGGACAGTGTTTTAAATGGGCAGAGTGATGACACCGGTAATCAGCATATAACCAAGGGCTGCACTTCCGGCAATCAAAATAATCAGCATCAGACATCCCACCAGCCTTTTCTTCATTGTGAAGAAGAAACTGGTAACAAAAATCATCAGCAAAAATATAATCAAAGGTATAGCAATTATCTCCATGTTCGCCTCCAAAATAGGGTTAATCTTCACGTATATTAATGTATTTTATCAGATACAGGCCGGATTGACCAGAGAAATTCTATACTTTTGCAAATTTATAAAATGGACTGTTATATCATATATTTTTCTGGTATAATAAAAACAGAAAAATTATTGGACTGAGTGAAATTTCTTTTTTTTTACATGAATACTCCACTGAAATAGAGTAAACACTCAAGTTTTACATCTCTAATAAATATGCTGATTTCTGGGTACAATGTTAGTATCATAGACCAGAGGAGAGGTGTACATTACTTGGGTGTAGAAGAGTATATTCCGGACCGGATTGCAGGGTTGAGTGAAAAGAGGGGATATACGAAGTATCGTTTGTCTCAGATTACAGGCATGACACAGACTGCATTGGGCAATATATTAAGTCAGAAGAGTATCCCTACCATTCCCACACTGGAGCGGATATGTGATGCATTCAATATTACATTGGCACAATTTTTCTCAGAGGATGGGAGTCGGTTGGATTTGACGGATGAACAGAGTGAGATACTGGAAGTGTGGGATGGGCTGGATGTAAAGGAGAAAGAGATTTTATTATCATTCATACGCAGTTTGAAGAAATGAGAGCAGTTCAATCAAAAGGGACTGTTCTTTTTTATGCTTTGGGAGAACGGAGAGGCAAAGTATAAAAGGGAGACTATCGGGGTGAATGAGGATGAACGAGACGATCAATACAATGCCGGAGTATGAACGATTACGGGCGGATTATGAGAAGAGACTGCAGGAAGTCGAACAGAACTATCAGAAACAGCTGATTCAGATGGCAGATGAGGCAAAGCGGGCGAATATGGCGAAAACCGATTTTTTGCGTAGGATGAGTCATGACATGCGGACACCGATCAATGCTATCAATGGCTATGTCAGAATCGCCGGGGCTTTTCCGGATGATCAGGTGAAGCAACAGGAATGCAGGAACAAGATACTGACGGCGTCGGGATATTTGCTGGAGATGATCAAAAGTGTGTTGGATATGAGCAAGCTGGAATCCGGTGAGATGACTCTGGAGCATAAGCCATTTCAGATGACTGCGCTGCTGGATCGCGTCTGTCGAGTTATAAAAGTGCAGGCCATGGAAGAGGGGATTGATTTTAATGTGGATAATGAGGTGCTGACGCATTCATGTTTGATTGGCAGCCCTGCACATATTCAGCAGATTTTAATGAATTTGCTGAATAATGCGGTGAAGTATAACAGGCGGGGCGGCAGAGTTTGGCTTCGGTGCAGGGAGATTGCGGACAGACCGGATCGATCGTGGTTTGAATTTGTCTGTGAGGATACGGGAATTGGGATGAGTGAGGCTTATCAGCAGCATATTTTTGAACCTTTTTCACAGGAATCCGATGGCGTCAAGAGCAAGTATGATGGAACGGGTCTGGGACTCCCGATTACCAAGAGAATGATCGAACTGATGGGTGGTACCATTGATTTTTGGAGTCAGAAGAACGTCGGTACCCGATTTACGGTCAGACTTCCGTTGGAGATTGACATTGTATCCTGTCATTACGATCGAGCGATCCACGCAGATGAGACAGCGAATCTGGCAGGGCTTAGAGCATTACTTGTTGAAGATAATGAAATGAACATGGAGATCGCTGAGTTTTTACTGAAAGAACAGCACATGCAGGTTGATAGGGCATGGAATGGTGCTCAGGCTGTAGAATTGTTTGAACAGTCAGAAACGCATGTCTATGATATTGTCTTGATGGACATTATGATGCCGGTGATGGATGGACTGGAGGCCGCTAGGCGGATACGCAGCCTTAAGCGGGAGGACGCCAAAACGGTGCCTATTTTTGCCATGTCGGCCAATACATTTATTGATGACATCGCTAAAAGCAGGGAAGCCGGGATGGATGAACACTTTACAAAACCATTGGATATAGAGGTCATTCGTGAGGCTATTGGGCGATATTGTGGTCGTGGCAGAGTATTTTGAAATTACATGACTGCTGAAAACCGCATGAACGGGAAAAACGATTAAACGGCAGGTTTAGTCGTTTTTTTATATAATTGTGCAAAGTGTATTTTAACGCATCGGAATCTAAGGTATAATAAATGGGCAGTGTGTAGATTAGAAGAATAGAAAGGTATTGTGATGGGATCATTTGAAGAAGATAAAGACATTATCAAGCAAAATCTTGAATGTGTGACGGAACGTCCGGATGCTGTTTTTGGTATTCGTATGTTGATGGAAGATAAATGTGAGATGCCGGACCGTGAGATGGTGCAGGATGTGATGGATCGACATTTGGGCAGAAGTGAGTGCTTTTGCTATGATGCACAGGTCATTGGCTTTTCTGCCAGTCAGTACAGTGTTCATTTTGCAAAAGAGAATAAAGATATATCACCGCAGCTATTGATTATGGGATGCAAGCCGATAACGGCGCCTGTGATGGATGGCATGGAGAAAAGTCAGACCTGGGATTGCCCCGAATGTGATGACATTCTGCAGCAATGTACCTGGCAGGTTGCAGCGTCAGATATGATGGCAGCAGGCTTGAATTATAAGGAACGTGCTGAGATGCTGGTGCAGTATGTGGAGGCGTTGATGGAACTGTTTCCATCCTGTAGGGCGGTTGTATTTGACAGTTCCAAGAAGATGTTTACAAGGGAGAAGTTGATCCGATGCCGGCTGCCGATGGAGTCTCGTTTTATTTATTATGCAGTGAATGTCCGATTGTTCAATATTCAGGGAGCAGAGGATATGATTGTGGATTCTGTGGGAATGAGCATGTTGTCTTTGCCGGATATCCAGTATCATTTTCATGGTGTGAATCCCAATGCGGTTGTTGCCCATGCTTATCAGATTCTTGCCTATATTTTTGCTTCTGGCAATCCGATTAGGTCCGGGGATTCTATTGATGGATTCAGGGGTGGACATATGGATCCCTCTGTTCAGTGGAGAGTGCAGTATGAGAATGCGATGCTTCCGCCGGCACGAAAGCTGTTGGATGTGAATATGGGTGCGTATGCAGCAGGTGTCAGGGAATAGCGGACAGCAGAGCCTTCCCGGATTTAAGTGAGTTTTAAAAAATATGAAATGGAGAGAACAATGAAGATTATTAACAACATTGAAATAGATAATCCGAACCAATGGATAGAGCGCTTTGTGGAGCAGGTGCTTGAGAATGCAGGCATAGATTGTGAGCAGGCGCTGATTGAAGAAATAGAGGAAGAGAAGCGCATTCTTTTGAGTGCAGGTGGTCAGAGATACGATATCAGAATTCAGGCTTTTCTTCCGGTTGCAGCTGATTTGAATGGTATGGTATGCACGGAGAATGTACAGTATGTCTTGTATCGGAAGAATACAGAGAATGGTCGGGAATATGGTGAAGCGATAGATGATGATTTTATAAGGATTCAGCGCGGCAATACGGCTGCTTATGAAGAAGTGCAGGAAAAAACATTATTCTAATGTTATTCTCTTTTTTGAAAAAGCTATGCCTGACTCTTGTATTTTACTTTTAAATAGTGTAAAATCTAGTCAAAACGCACTTCATATTATATTAACTTTTCTTAAGTAGACGAACGGTTATGAAGCATGCACAACTATTCAATATTTCAATTATAGATACAGGGGGAACACCATGGCAAAAGAAATGGTTATTGTACTTGACTTTGGCGGTCAGTACAATCAGTTAATTGCACGAAGAGTCAGAGAATGTAATGTATATTGTGAAGTCCTTCCATATACTAAGACACTGGACGAGATTAAAGCCTTAAATCCAAAGGGTATTATTTTTACAGGTGGTCCGAACAGTGTTTATGATGAGACTTCTCCTCATTATGAAAAAGCTATTTTTGAACTTGGCATCCCGATCCTGGGTATCTGCTATGGTTCTCAGTTGATGGCTTACACACTGGGCGGTGAAGTAGCAACTGCACCTGTCAGCGAATACGGCCATACAGATGTTGAAGTTGATACAACTTCTGTCCTCTTCCACGACGTTGCAGATACAACCGTCTGCTGGATGAGTCATACCGATTATATCAAGGAAGTACCGGAAGGCTTCCGTATTACAGCCCATACACCTGTCTGCCCTGTTGCAGCTATGGAATGTGCTGAGAAGAAGTTATACGCTACCCAGTTCCATCCGGAAGTTATGCATACCAAGGAAGGTATGAAAATGCTCCACAATTTCGTCTATGACGTCTGTGGATGCGATGGTGACTGGAAGATGGATTCTTTCGTTGAGACAACCATCAAGTCTCTCCGTGAGAAAATCGGCGATGGCAAGGTTCTTTGCGCATTATCCGGCGGTGTTGATTCCTCCGTTGCAGCAGTCCTTCTGTCCAAAGCGATCGGCAAACAGCTGACATGTGTGTTTGTTGACCATGGCCTTCTGCGCAAGAACGAAGGCGATGAAGTTGAAGCTGTTTTCGGCCCTGATGGCCCTTACGAACTGAACTTTATCCGTGTCAATGCACAGCAGAGATATTATGACAAACTGAAGGGTGTTACAGAACCGGAAGCGAAACGTAAGATTATCGGTGAAGAATTTATCCGTGTCTTCGAAGAAGAAGCGAAGAAGATCGGTTCCGTTGATTTCCTTGTACAGGGCACAATCTATCCGGACGTGATCGAAAGTGGTCTCGGTAAGTCTGCTGTTATCAAGTCCCACCACAATGTGGGAGGTCTTCCAGATGTTGTCGATTTCAAGGAGATCATTGAACCATTAAGAATGCTTTTTAAGGATGAAGTCCGCAAAGCAGGTCTGGAACTCGGTATTCCTGAGTACCTTGTATACCGTCAGCCATTCCCTGGCCCTGGTCTTGGTATCCGTATCATCGGCGAAGTTACCGAAGAGAAGGTTCGTATCGTACAGGATGCAGATGCAATTTACAGAGAAGAGATTGCAAAAGCTGGGCTGGATCAGGATATCAACCAGTACTTTGCAGCACTGACCAATATGCGTTCCGTTGGTGTCATGGGTGACTTCAGAACCTATGATTATGCTATTGCACTTCGTGCGGTCAACACAAGTGACTTCATGACAGCAGAAGCTGCACAGCTCCCATGGGAAGTACTTGCAAAGGTTACAAATCGTATTGTTAATGAAGTAAAAGGTGTTAACAGAGTTATGTACGATTGCACAGGAAAGCCTCCGGCGACCATCGAGTTTGAATAAATCGAGTTGCTTAAAAAAGCCAGTGTTTATGCGGGTTTCAGCGATTTCGATTAGTCTTTTGATAACAAATTGATAACAGTCATAGCAAGTGCCATTATTCTTGTTATCCAGTGGTTTATGGGTAACGGAACAATTAACAGGTGGCTTGCAGACTAAAGTTCGGAGCTTGGCTCTGAACAAATTCCATATTATAAACTAAGCCCTTAGCTGTGGTTAATAACCATAGTTAAGGGCTTTTTTGTCGTTGCCAAAGCATCTGTAGGGAGCTGCCAGTGGCAGGTCCTGTAGGTGCTTATTTATCTTTCAAGTGGTCTTTGAATGCTTCCACGAGAGCGTCACTTAATTCCTGTGATGGAACTTTTGCCCAACGCTGTGTGGTGTCGAACTCTGGATAATGGTAACGCCAGTTATCGTATTCTTCTCTGTTGATTTCTTCGGAAGATAGCTTGTCTGCCTGTTCTTTCCAAGCATACAGCATTTTGAGGAGTTCATATGCTTCTCTGCCTTTGTCCTTGTTGACCTTTAAGCATACCTCTCCGTCTGCTTCACTGACAGTAAGACCGTAAATATCTTCAAGGGTAAACAGAGTGTGCATAAGACCGATATAGCTGTCTATGTCAGGAACATCAAGAGCCTGTGGAGAAACATCAAGCACCTGTGCCAATGCATTTGTAAGGTCTGCTTTCGGTTTGCGTGTACCAGTTTCGTACTGTGCCAAACGCACATCAGCACTCTTTTCTGGAAAACCGATTGCTGTACCGAGATACTTTTGTGTCATACCACGCATTAGTCTGAAAAAATGTATTCTTTCGCTGATAGCCATAATGATACGCTCCTTTTATATTTAGTGAAATAAGTATAGCAGAAATGTTTAGTGGAAGTCAAGAAAAACCGAAACAAAAATGTTTAATATTTTCTTTGCAACCACTTGACAATAGCAAATATGTTTAGTAAAATAAATTACGAATTAAACAAATATGCTTAATGCGACAACTGAATGACCGTCCGAAAAGCCAAACCGCCAAGACCTCGTCGGAGCAAGTTCCGTATCGTTCGCTTGTGTGCAAGCACAAAAGCTCATTCGCTGCACTGCTCCTCCTCTTCCCCAAAAGTCTCCGACTTTTCGGGAACCCCTATACGAGCGAGCGCCTGATGTACTGCGGTGCATTGGGACAGCACAGCGCCTGCCGACAAGCAGGAGTGCCTGTTGGAACTTTAACACGGAGAAAGCGGCAAGCAAAAAATTATTTTAAGAAAGGAAGAAAAAGGATATGGAAAACAGATTTATCCGAGCCGAAGATGTGGCTCAGGAACTAAACGTATCAAAACCTTATGCATATAAACTCATCAGACAATTAAATGAGGAATTGAAAGCAAAGGGCTTTATTACGATTGCAGGGCGTGTAAATCGCCAGTATTTTTACGAAAGGCTCTACGGAGCAGGAAAGGGGGAAATGTAAATGCCGGTATTTAAGAATGAAGATAACGGTACTTGGTATGTGATGGCAAGGTATGTGAACTGGAAAGGGGAACGCAAGCAGAAATGCAAGCGTGGCTTTGCTACCAAACGAGAAGCACAGGAATGGGAAAGAATGTTCAAATTGCAGACTTCTTCAGACCTTGATATGAGTTTTGAAGCCTTTACGGAGCTTTATATCAATGATGTGAAGAACCGTTTGAAGGAAAACACGTGGCTTACCAAAGAGCATATCATACGCACAAAGATACTTCCGTATTTCGGGAAACTGAAAATCAGCGAGATTTCCACAAAGGAGATTATTACTTGGCAGAATGAAATGCTTGCCTATCGTGATGAGAAGAAAAAGCCTTATTCACAGACGTATCTGAAAACGCTGCACAATCAGTTGTCCGCCATTTTCAATCACGCTGTCCGCTACTATGAACTGCGTTCCAATCCTGCGGCAAAGGTGGGAAATATGGGACGTGAGGAACACAAGGAAATGCTGTTCTGGACAAAGGAAGAATACAAGAAATTCTCTTTTGAGATGATGGACAAGCCTGTTTCCTTTTATGCGTTTGAAATGCTTTACTGGTGCGGTATCCGAGAGGGCGAGCTGTTAGCTTTGACTCCGGCAGATTTCAACTTTGATAAGGAAACAGTCACAATCAATAAATCCTATCAGCGTTTGAAAGGGCAGGATGTGATTACTTCTCCGAAAACGAAAAAGAGCAACCGCACGATTAAAATGCCGAAGTTTCTGTGTGAGGAAATGAAAGAATATCTCGGTATGCTTTACGGATTGAAGAAGAAAGACCGTATCTTTACGGTGACGAAAAGCTATCTTCATCACGAGATGGACAGAGGGGCAAAGGCGGCAGGCGTGAAGCGTATCCGCATTCACGATCTCCGTCACAGCCACATTTCACTCTTGATTGATATGGGCTTTTCTGCGGTGGCGATTGCTGACCGAGTTGGTCACGAAAGTATTGATATTACTTATCAGTACGCACACCTCTTTCCGTCAAAGCAGATTGAGATGGCAGAAAAATTAGATGATTTAGGGAAAGGAGATTTTGAAAATGTCAGCTAAGAACAGAGATAACAAAAATCGTTGGAGGAATATCACAGTAGGGTTTCGAGTATCGCCCGAAGAAAACGAACTCATTAACAGAGCTGTAGCTCTATCAGGATTGCCAAAACAGGAGTATTGTTACCGCCGTTGCTTAAATCAGGATGTGGTGGTACAGGGCAATCCGAGAGTGTATAAGGCGTTGAAAACGGAATTTGCCACAGTCCTTGCGGAACTGAAAAGGATTGAAGCAGGAAAAGGTGTGGATGATGAACTGCTGAGTGTAATAGAACTGATTTCCATTATTCTCGGCGGTTTGAAAGGAGAGGATGCGAATGGAGAATAAAAAAGAAATGACTATTCCAAATGTATCTGCGGCAACAGATGCGGAACAGTCACTTTCCAAATGTACTGACAATAGTATAGTCAATCAGGATACGGATTTCAAGGGGTACGAGCAATCTTTTGAAGAAATGCAAAGGGAAATACTCAGACAGTTAGACCCTTCCTATCTGAAAACAGTATCAATGACAACGCTGTATGATACGGTGTTTGAGGTTCAGACACCACTTATCGACGGTCTGCTCCAAAGGGGAACTTACCTTTTCGTAGGTTCCCCGAAAGTGGGAAAGAGCTTTATGATGGCACAGCTTGCCTATCATATCAGCACAGGCACACCGCTTTGGGAGTATAAGGTGCGTAAGGCAACGGTGCTTTATTTTGCCCTTGAAGATGATTACCCACGTTTGCAGAAGCGATTGTTTCAGATGTTCGGTGCAAAGGAGACAGGCAATCTGTATTTCGCAACGGAATGTAAAACGGTCAATGGCGGACTGGAAGAACAGATAAGAGGGTTTATGAGGGAACACCCAGACACAGGCTTGATTATCATAGACACCTTAAAGCGTGTGCGTGAAGCAGGCGGAGCAGATTACAGCTACGCAAGTGATTATGATGTTGTGGCAAGGCTGAAAGCGTTGGCAGACAGTTACAAGGTTTCAATGCTTATTGTTCATCATACACGCAAACAAAAATCGGAAGATATATTCGATATGATTTCAGGCACGAATGGTCTGATGGGTGCGGCAGACGGTGCATTTGTTCTCAGTAAGGACAAGCGTACTTCCAACAATGCCACACTTGATGTTGCTGGCAGAGACCAGCAGGATATGAAAATCCATCTTGTAAGGGACAGCGAGCGATTGGTGTGGAACTTTGCAAAATCGGAAACGGAGATGTGGAAAGAACCGCCCGAACCTCTGCTTGAGAAGATAGCGGATACGCTCTTTTCGGAAAGTGACAGATGGGAAGGAACTGCTTCGGAACTTTGCGAAAGGCTTGCGGTGGATATAAAGCCGAATGTACTTTCTTTAAGGCTCAGTATCAACGCAAGCAGGCTGTTTCGTGATTACGGTATCCGTTATCAGAACAGCCGCACACACGACGGAAGAAAGGTTTCACTTTGGAAAGAAACCGAGCAGACGGCGTGACAAACGGTGTCAAAGGTGTCAATGTTTTTGAGAGCAGCACGCTGTGAAAAACATTGTCACCATCGTCACACTTTGACACCGGATAAAGTTTAGGGGAGTGTGCAGAGAGTGCCTTTTCAAAGGCGGCTCTTTGGTCTCGCCTGCTGGCTCGGTCGGTTCGCAGGCGTGTGTGCCACCGGCACACGCTCACCCCTCGGAGAGCCTTCGGAGAACGCAAAACCTGTTTACAGGTCGCATTTTTGATGGGTGTACCCGTCAAAAGTGCTTTTGCGTTACTTTTGACAAAAGTAACAAAACCTGAGAATGTTGAAATTTACAGATGGGAGATGAAAAAATGCAGAGAACGATAAGTGCAATGGTCGGTAAAGGCTCGGTCAATCACAATAGCCGAAAGTTCCGAGCAGAAAATGTAGACGGAACTCGTACTCATCTCAATATCGACTACTGCAATGAAAATATAAAGACAGTTTATCACGAATTGTTTGATGAAGCATTGGAAAGATACAATGCCAAGCAGATAAGGTCAGACCGAAAGATAAAAGATTATTATGAAAAAATCCGAAGTTCCAAGCAGGAAAAACCGTTCCACGAAATCATTTTACAGGTGGGCGGTAAGGGAAATATGAACGCCGATACGGAAAACGGAGAACTGGCAAAGCAGATTTTAGATGAATACTATCAGGGTTTTCAGGAGCGAAATCCACAGCTTCGGGTGTTCTCGGCTCATCTGCATATGGATGAAGCTACACCACATCTGCACATAGATTTTGTACCTTTTACCACAGGCAGCAAGCGTGGACTTGATACAAGAGTGTCACTAAAGCAGGCTCTTGCAACGCAAGGTTTTAAGGGCGGCAGTCGTGGCGATACGGAGTGGTCGCAATGGATACAGTCCGAAAAAGAACAGCTTGCGGCGGTGATGGAACGTTATGGGATTGAGTGGGAACATTTAGGCACACACGAAAAACATCTTTCTGTTTTGGATTATAAAAAGCAGGAAAGAGAAAAAGAAGTGGCGGCATTAGGTGCGAAAATCGAGCAGAAACAGATTGAATTTGATGTGTTGTCGGAACGAGTATTGAACTATGATAAGGCAAAAGACGAGCTGTCAAATCTTGAAATAGAGCTTGATACTGCACCGAAATATCAGTTGCCAGAACCAGAGAAATTTATGACTGCAAAGGCATATAAAACCAAAATGGCAGAGCCGGTTGTAAGGAAATTGAAGCAACTTGTCAAAACGGTGCTTGCCCGCTGCTTTGAGGGGTGGGACAACTATCATAGGCTGAATACAGCGAATGCACAGTTATACCGCACCAATCAGCGTTTGGAGAAAGTCAATGAAAGATTGACCGAAGAAAACAAAATCCTAAAAGCAGAAAATAAAGATTACAGCCTGCTCCGTAAGGTTTTTGGTCGCAAACAGATAGATGATTTGTTGGAGCAGGCAAGAACAGTTAAAGGTCGCAAGCGTGATAATACACGATCACGATAGACAAAAATCACAGGAGGAAAAGGAAAATGACAAAGACAATTTTTGAAGAAATGGGCGGAACTTATAGACAGGTGGGTGATTATTTATTGCCGAACATCACAGTACCAGCCGAAGAAGAAATAGAGCCGATTGGTTTATGGGGGAAACGACATGCAAGGCATTTAAAGGAACACTATAAAGTGTTATATATGAACCTGCTGACAAGCGGAAAGCTGCATAGTTATCTTGCAGAAGTCGATAAGCAAGCAGAGGATATGTTTCTTCGACTGGTAAAGGAATATGCCGACAGACAAGATGTGACGGAACAATTAAAGAAAGATAATCCCTACGAATGGATTGGAAGAATGAATAATATTCAGGCTTGTGTGAGGGAAGTTGTAGGAACGGAGTTGATTTACACATAAGCGTTTTACGGTATGGTGCTCCTGCGTTTGCTGGAGTGCTGTGGTTGTGGTTGTAAAGAGGTTGTGAAAGATTGAATTTCGTAATGGTTGGATGTATAATTAGGAAGTGAAAATTTTAATTTGCACTTCCATAAGGTGAAATGTATTGACACAAAAAATACAGTATGATAGTATTGCCATTAGAAGAAAGAAAGGCACATTTTGTGTAAGGTGAGGAAATGATTAATAGATAATTTGATTTAAGTAAGACACATATAGTTATTGAGCCTGTAGAGAATAGGTTTGTTTTGTGTACGCTTAAGTTGGATTATCGCAAGAGGCATTTCCTTTGTTTTCCTTTTGGAAAAGAAATAAGGGTCTATTTAGCGAGTCTATTTTTGCGTATGCAAAAAAGACTCGTTTTTGTGTGTTCAAAATAATAATTGGCTCAGACTTCGAAAAGGAGAAACTTTAATGTTGCAGATAAAAAAATTAAATTTAACACATAAAAAAGACCTGAGAATAATTCTTAATGATTTCAACCTTGTGCTAAATGATGGAGATAAGGCAGTTATTATTGGAGAAGAGGGAAATGGGAAATCGACATTAATGAAGTGGATATACAATCCGTCGCTTGTAGAAAACTATATAGAAGCAGATGGGGAAAGGATAATGGGACACGAACGTCTTGGTTATCTTCCGCAGGAGATGCTCGATGAAGATAAGGAAAAAACAATATACGAATATTTTTCTGAAGAGGAAATATTCTGGGAGAAAACGCCTAAAGAATTGTCTGTTATTGCGGGAAAATTTGGAATGAAAAATGATTTTTTCTACAGTAACCAGACAATGGGTAGTCTTTCAGGAGGCGAAAAAGTCAAGACACAACTTATGAGGCTTTTCATTCGCGATGTTTCTGTGCTGTTGTTGGACGAACCTTCCAATGACATCGACATTGCGACGCTTACATTACTGGAAAAAATCATAAATGACTGGAAGCACATTGTGCTTTTTATTTCACACGATGAAACGCTGATAGAGCGTACTGCCAACATGGTGATACATATCGAGCAGATTATACGAAAAACAAAGGCGAGATATACCGTGGCAAAGCTTCCCTATAGACGCTATGTGGAAGAACGGCTTCATAAATTTGAAATCCAAAAACAGCGGGCACTGAGTGACCGTAGGGAGAAAAAGATTCGCGATGAAAAATATCAAAGAGTTATGCAGAGTGTACAAGGTGCATTAAGAAGTTGTACCAGACAAGCACCGTCTGTTGCCAAAAACTTAAAGGACAAAATGCATACGGTTAAGGCAATGGAACGAAGATTTGAAAAAGAAGATGAAAATATGACTCAGATGCCGGAACAGGAAGAAGCAATCTTTGTCAAATTAGGGGATGAAAACTCACACATTCCCGCAGGAAAAACGGTCATAGAATATGAACTTTCAAAGCTTGTGACTCCGGATGGCAAAAGAATTTTAGCAGAAGGAATTCATTTAAAAATAAAAGGTTCAGAAAAAATCTGTATGATAGGAGCCAACGGGGCAGGAAAAACGACTCTTCTAAAAAAGATAGCGGAAGAACTCCTAAATCGGAATGACATTAAAGCAGAATATATGCCTCAAACTTATGAAGACCTGCTGGATTTGGATGTTACACCGGTTGATTACCTTGATAAAACAGGAGATAAAGAAGAGCGTACAAGAATTAGAACATACCTTGGTTCACTTAAATACACACCAGATGAAATGGAGCATCCGATTCGGGAGTTATCAGGCGGACAAAAGGCGAAAGTGCTTCTCTTGAGGATGAGCTTAAGTGGTGCAAATGTTCTTATTCTGGATGAACCGACAAGAAATTTTTCACCATTGTCCGGTCCGGTAATAAGAAAAATGCTCCGAGAATTTCCGGGGGCTGTCATTAGCATTTCTCACGATAGAAAGTATATTGAAGAGGTGTGCGATAAAATATATCAGCTAAATCCTAATGGATTACAGCTAATTGGTGATTGATAACAAAAAGGATGAAAGACTGACAAATTTCAGGCTTTTAGTGAGTTGGAAAGCATACAAAGATTTGAATTTGGAGGATAGATTATGGTACGTACAGAAGATGCATGTGAAATTATAAAATATGCTTTGCAAAACGAAATTAAAGTATATTTAGATGGCGGATGGGGTGTTGATGCACTTCTTAAAAGAGAATCAAGAATACACAATGATATTGATTTGTTTGTTGAACTGAAACATTATCATGATTATATTTATGTGATTAAGCAGCATGGATTTGAGGAAGTAAATACTGATTATACAACGGATGGTCATACTGTCTGGAAAGATGATAAACAAAGAATCATTGATTTACATTGTTTTGAATTTACAGATGACGGAATTGTTTATGAGGGAGATATATTTCCATCAAAAACTTTTTCCGGTATTGGAAAAGTTGGAGATATAACTGTTTCTTGTATTGAACCATTGAGTCAGGTAATGCTTCATTTGGGATATGAACACGATAAAAATGATGTGCATGATGTGATGCTGTTGTGTGAAACATTTCAAATAGCAATACCAGATGAATATAAGGAAAAGTAAAATTTCAGTTTTGTGTTGAATCTCTAAGCAAAATAGCTTATAATTTGACATGCTACATATAGTTATTATCCACAGTTATCGAGTAGGTGTTATCAATGCCGATAACAAAATGATAACATTAGCTCGTATAGGCAGGATAATATGGATATATCAAATAATCAAAAGAACGAGAAACATTACAGAGAATAATTCCTAAACAAAAAGCGTTAGTCTTTGTAGAGTTCGAGTGATGAAATTATTTCAGGGCAAATAGTTTTATCCAGTTTCAGGGCAAAACTTTCAGCCAGTGAAATGACAAAAATCATGTGAAAACATGAAATGCAATTTAGAATAAAGAATGACCCTGATGGTCTGGAATTTCCAGACTGTCAGGGCCTTTTTTCTTATCTGGCAATCTATTATCGCTATCAGGAGTAATGTCTGATAATGCCTTTGCATAAGCAGTAAGACGTGTTAATTAATATAGTAATATTTGAATAGCAACAATGAATTACATAAAATCCTACCATTATTCGATATAGTTAAGGTTTATTTAGGGATTGATTGGTGTTATTATTTTAGAGGGAGGGATTGGACATGAATGATTATACTTTTGGTGAATATCTATACCAAAAAAGAAAACAATCAGGAGACTCTCAAAACGAACTTGTAGAGAAACTCGGGGTTACGGGAAAAGCTGTCTCGAAATGGGAAAATGGAAGTGCTAAGCCTAGAGCGTGTTTGAAAAATGGCTGCTTTATGGGGAATCTCCGTAGAGGAGCTGTTTAATGTACTCTCGAAGTCTTTCTTGCACTTACTTTTGTGGCTGATTTTCCGCCAGTCGTCCCCAAATTTTATCAACGTACGCATCGCGTACGCCTCAAAAATTTAGACACAACTGGCAAAAAATCTTCTCACAAAATCAAGCACAAAAAGATTCCGAGAGTACATTTTAGAGCAAGGGAGGATATTAAGACTATGAGTATTACCAAAATAGTAATAACAGGCGGTCCATGTGCCGGAAAAACGACAGGGATGAGTTGGATTCAAAATGCTTTTACAGAACGAGGTTACAGGGTTCTCTTCATATCGGAAACAGCGACAGAGTTGATTTCCGGAGGAGTTGCACCGTGGATCTGTTCCGATAATACGGAATACCAGAAATGCCAGATGAAACTTCAGTTGGAGAAGGAAAAAGTATTTGAACAGGCAGCTAGAACAATGGATTCAGATAAAATATTGATTGTATGTGACAGAGGTACTTTAGATAATAAGGCATACATGACAGAGGCGGATTTTTCCCTCGTATTGAATGAACTTGGCTTAAACGAAGTTGAATTGAGGGATGGCTATGATGCTGTATTCCATCTTGTTACTGCGGCAAAAGGTGCAGAGAAATTTTATACAACTGCAAATAATACTGCTAGAACAGAAACTGTGGATGAAGCGGTTGCATTAGATGATGAGTTGATAGCAGCATGGACCGGACATTCACACCTTAGAATCATTGATAATTCGTTAGGATTTGAAGAAAAGATGAAACATCTGATTGCTGAAATTGCAAACTTTTTGGGGGAACCTGACCATATGAGATAGAAAGAAAATTCCTCATCGATGCACTGAGAAAAAATAAAAAATCATAGGAGTATAGGGACGATGATGAGAAAGAATACTATGTTTCGCAAATATATACCATCGCTTCTGTTATTTTTGTTATTTGAGCTTGTGGCGATTACGTTGTGGATTGCTAAGTATAACATATTTTATCTGTTGAATTTCAGCTACATAGGAGGATGCCTTGCATTAGGAACAGCACTTTTTACTGCCGGAAAATGCTATGCCAGACATTTTGTGCAATTGGCGGTAGGAAGTTATATGTTATTGTATCTTGGTATAATCTCCTGTGAAAATATGCAGATTGAGGGTTTTTGGTATTATTTGTTCCTGGGCGTTTTTGAGGCAGCAACAATCCACTATGCAGTAGCAAAGATTTTTGGTCCTTTGCTTTTTGGTCGAGGATGGTGTGGCTATGCCTGTTGGACGGCTATGGTACTGGATTTTCTGCCTTATAAGCAGCCGAAAAAGCCGCGAAAGGAAAAGTTAGGTGTTCTGCGGTATGTGATGTTTGTATTATCCCTGGCAGTGGTTCTCAGCCTGTTTTTGATGAAAATCGCGAATCTGGAGAGAATCATGTTCTGGATCTTCCTTGTAGGAAATACATTTTACTATATTGTAGGTATTGTGTTGGCTTTTGTATTTAAAGATAATCGCGCATTCTGCAAATATCTGTGCCCGGTTACTGTGTTTCTCAAGCCAATGAGCTACCTTTCGCTTTTGCGTGTCCATTGCGATGAAAATAAATGCATCCATTGCGGCAAATGCCTGAAAGTTTGCCCCATGAATGTTGAAGTCAATAAAGAATCCCGTAAGCGAAAAAATGGGACAGAGTGCATTTTATGTTATGAATGCACGAAAGTCTGTCCAACCAAAGCACTGCATTAGAGCGCATTTGAATCGAGAGAATAATGTCTATCATAAATTAGCTATACTTGAGGAACAGATACATATTGAAAGGGAAGGTATTATAGAATATGTACATAAAGAAAAATAGTATATATGTGAAAAATATAAAAAATTCCTGGTAAATATGAATAAATCACAGAACTTTTTGAGTTGGTGAGCGGATGATATAATAAGCGCAACAACAAAACTCAAAACGAAAGCAGAGGCGTATAAATTATGATTACATTGTTTGTAATAGGAATACTGATATTATCAATTAAATTCATTGTTTTAGCATGTAAAGCTACATGGGGAATGGCAAAAGCATTATTATTTATTATAGGTCTGCCAGTGATTTTAATTGGATTGCTGATAGCAGGATTCATATCATTGGCAGCCCCTCTTTTAATTATAACACTGATAGCAGTATTTATCTGGAGTTTTGCGAAACAATATTAAAGCGCTCTTAACTTCTCCGCATAAGCCAGAATTCTCTTTTCAAAATCACTGTTATTCTGCATTTCTTCTACAAGAGAGTAGACTTCTTCTGAATCAGAGCGGGTGATAGTGATAAAATCTGTTTCCATCTCATCAGACTGCCCGTAAAGAAAGTCAAGATTACAATGGAAAGTGTATGCAATATAAAAAGCGTACTGATAAGAAGGTTCGCGTTCCCCTCGTTCGTAGCGGCCATAAGCCATCGCAGAGAGGTTTAAGCGTCGTGCAGCTTCAGCTTTGTTGATATGTAATGATTCTCTCACTTGAATTAATCGTTCGGGACAAAAATGCATATGAATTCTCCTTAAATATTGATAAAAGTTATAAGTTTATTAAATATAAATATTACCTTTATTATAAAGGATAATGATTCATATAGCAAGAGGAGGTTCTGATTTGCCGTGGGCGGAGTAGGCGAACTCAGGAAGGTAAATAAAGCATATTTGTGGCCTAGGAACAAAGGTTGAATGTTCGCTCATGCGCTTGCATCCAGCCTTTGCTCTGGGGCCACAAATATGCTCTGGCATAAATATGAAAGAATCATTGACGCAACTTTCATTTTGGTATACACTAATTTCTATAGCAATTCTATAAAATACAGTAAGGAAGCCAGATCGTGTTTGAACAATCAAAAGGCAATCTGCATGCATAATTTGCAGAAAGTATTTTCAAACATGCTCTGGATTTGTTTTATAGATTGTTACAGATTTGTATATCTGAAGATATAGATTTTCACGAAATAGTTGTTAAAGTAAGCAACTTGTAGTTCTGGTTTGTATATCTAAAGATATAGATTTTTACAACAAGAAAAGTGAGGAGAGTACAAAGAGATGAAAGGTTTTTATCAATGGTACAGAAAGCACATCACCGGAGCGATTTTTGCCGGACTGATTCTCGGAATTCTGACAGGATTATTTCTGGCAGATAAGTTTGAAGTTGTGCTTACTGCGACAAGTGCATTAGGAAGCATTTACATGAATGCACTGAACATGATGATTTTCCCATTAGTATTTTGTTCTATCGTGATGGGAATTGCCAGTATTGGAAGTGCAAAAACAACAGGTAAGATTACAGGAGCGGCTATGCTGTTTTTTTTGTGTACAACAGCACTTGCAAGTTTTATGGGATTAATTATCCCAAGACTCATTCATCTTGGACGAGGCGTAAAGTTTGAGATGGCAACATCAGATATTCAGGCAACAAAGATGGACAGTATTTTAGATACGGTTAAGAGTCTGATTCCATCTAATCCAGTGAAGGCATTTGCAGAGGGAAATATGCTGCAGGTACTTGTATTTTCATTAGTTATCGGATTTACATTAATTGCAATCGGTGAAAAGGGAGAGCCATTATTAAAAGTAATCGATTCTCTCAACGAAGTGTGTCTTAAGATTATCAGCACAGTAATGTATTTCACTCCAATTGGAGTATTTTGTACGATTGTACCGGTAGTAGAGGCAAATGGAACAAGCACAATTGTATCTTTAGCAACACAGCTTGTCATTTTATATATTGCATTCTTTGGATTTGCATTAGTAGTATATGGAGCGGCAGTAAAAGTACTTGGAAAGACAAGTCCAATTCGTTTTTTCAGAGCGATTATGCCTGCCGCATTAAATGCGTTTGGAACCTGTTCCAGTTCTGCAACAATTCCATTAAGCAAACAGTGTGTGGAAGATGAACTTGGCGTATCCAATCAGGTTTCCAGTATCACCATTCCACTTGGCGCAACGGTAAATATGGACGCAGTATCAATCTTAATGTCATTTATGATCATGTTCTTTGCCAATGCATGTAATGTAAATATCAGCATTTCCATGATGGTACTTGTACTCTTAGCAAATGTACTCCTATCCGTAGGAACGCCGGGAATCCCAGGTGGAGCGATTGCATCCTTTGCGGCACTTGCGACAATGGCAGGACTTCCAGCAGGAGTCATGGGCGTGTATATCAGTATCAATACGTTATGTGATATGGGAGCAACTTGTGTCAATGTAATTGGAGACATGGCAGGATGTGTCGTATTGCAGGAACAAATTGATATAGAAGCATAACTTTTAGTTTGCCGCTGGCAAGAGAGCCCCCAAAAAAAGAGAATCTACCCCATATATGTTAGTCGCAGCGGTTTGAATGCTCACTTTTGCGCTCGCATCCAAACCTTGCTCCGAGGTCACATATATGGGGTATTCTTGAAGGTAAAGAATTTTAAGCTTATTGCTTACCTTTTTTGAACATTAGCATCATTTCATTTGTCAGACTGAAATCATCAGGCTGTAATACGATATCTTCTCGTTTCTTCCATTCTGCGAGTTTCAATTCAGATTCATCCATCTGGATTTCAGTATCGCCATCAACATCGCAATAAAATCCAGCAAGAATATCATCAACAATTCCCCAGGGCTGAGATTTATAATAACGAATATTTTTTACATGAAGTCCAGTCTCTTCCATAACTTCTCTTTGAACAGTTTCCTCTAAAGTTTCTCCAATCTCCGTAAAACCAGCAACCAGTGCATAGTGAGCAAAGCCGGTACGATATTTCGTTACAAGGATTTCATCTCCATTGCAAACGCCCACAATAACTGCGGGTACAATTCTTGGATAAATAACATGTCCGCAAGAAGGACACTTTAAGGCGCGTTCTGTAGTGGAATGAACTGTTTTGCTTCCGCACCGGCCACAAAAACGATTATTCTTATACCAATTACTAAGCTGAAATCCTGTAATTCCAGTAAAAATACGATATTTAGGATGCACTTCCTTCGTTCGGAGTTTTCTGACAGGAGCAAAATCATATCCTTCTGGTAAATAAGCAGGTTCTTTTTCCAGTAAAAAGTAATGGGCATCATCAACAGAAAAAAGATAAGTAAGATCATCTTTTTCAAAAGGGAACTCATCAATGTCAGTAGTATCACTGGGAAAATCACGAACCGCAGGGAAAAAGAGATAGTTATCATACTCCTTATATTGACCGAGCCGGTGAAGAACTCCTTCTTCCGTAAAATACAAAACGATACTGTCCATATCTGGTACGGCATTTATATCATAATGATTATCTAATTTATGTGGGTAAATATCTTGAATCATAATCTAAAACCTCCTGCAAATATAATAACACAGATTATTATTTAATTCATTAGACAAACTACAGACGAAGCCATTGCCCCCAATAAGGCCTATTTGTGATTTTAGTCGCGGTGGTTTGAATGTTCGCTCCACGCGCTCGCATCCAACGCGCCGCGACTAAAGTCACAAATATAGGGTATCGGTTCTCTTACCGGGCGTCTGTCTCTTAATGAATTAAATAGTAATTTCCCACATCTTGTGATACAATTATATGATAATATCTAAATTTAAGGATTTATTTCTGATAGTAGAGGGTGGACATTTTTCAGATAGAGAAATAAAGAAAGAGAACAAAAAGAAAGTTAGAGGAAAGGATATGACAAAGTTTTTTGTGAAGAAGCCATATTTTGTATTGGTGACCGTAATCATTGTCCTGGTTATTGGTTTTGTCAGTCTCGGTGAGATGCAGACAGATCTTTTGCCGAAAATGGAACTCCCATACATGGCTGTGATTACAACGGAAGTGGGTGCTTCTCCGGAAAAGGTGGAAAGTGATGTTGTTAAACCGATGGAGAGTACGCTTGGTACGATTAACGGCGTGGAGAAGCTGACAAGTACTTCGGCAAATAATTATGGAATGTTGATGTTGGAGTTTGCAGAAGATACAAATATGGAGGCAGCTTTGGTTCGTGTATCGAAAGCGCTGAATTCATTAGATTTGCCGGAGGGCTGCGGAACACCCAATATCATGGAAATCAGTGCGGATATGATGGCAACGATGTATGCCAGTGTCAGTTATGAGGGAAAAGACATTAAGGAACTGTCCAGTTTTACGGAGCAGACGGTAAAGCCGTACCTGGAGCGTCAGGATGGTGTTGCCAGTGTATCTGCGAATGGCTTGATACAAGATCATGTGGAGATCCGACTGAATGAGAAGAAAATTGACCGGATGAATGATAAGATTCTCGGACAGACGAATGATAAGCTCCTTGAGGCGAGTGATAAGATTGAGGAGGCGAAGGCTTCTTTAAAAAAGAGTAAGGAACAGTTAAAGAAGCAGGAAAAGACGCTGAGCAGCAAGCAGGAAGAGACGAATACAAAGCTTGCAGAGGCACAGACAAAGCTCGCAGAAGCGTTATCCCAGAAAGCAGCATATGAGGCGGAACTTAACAGTTTAAAAGCGAGTCAGAGTGCATTAAAAGCGGAGAAGAAAGCATATAAAGATGCAGGTTTAGAGAAGACGTATAAGACGCTGAATAACACATTCAAAAGTTTGAATGCGACAATGGGAGAGGCTGCAAAGCAGATGGGAATTACGATTCCGTCTTCTGTAAAAGAAGCAATACAACATCCAAAGCAGTTTGAAGCCTTTGTTTCCTGGATGGAGCAGATGGGGTATGGTGAACAGTTTTCCAAGCTGACAATAGATTCATTAAAACAGATGTATAAGGCAGTGGAGGTTCGCCTGCCACAGATTGATACTGAACTTTCTAACCTGCAAGTAAAAATTAAGGTACAGAAAGCGATTATTGATAAATTAAATGAACAGATGAAAGGCTTAGATGAGCAGCAGTCAAAGCTTATTGCAGGCGGATATTCAGCCGCTGCAGGATTTGGTTCTGGACAGGCACAGATTGCGGCAGGTAAGACACAGATAGAATCTGCGGAAAAAGAGTTAAAGGATTCAGAAGATAAACTGGAAGATTCCCGAAAGGCGGCAAGAGAGAATGCAAATATTGATACCCTTTTAAGTCTCGATACGCTGTCTGCGATGATTTCAGCACAGAACTTTTCCATGCCGGCAGGTTATATTGAGGATAAGAGTTCACACCAGTGGCTTGTGGAAGTCGGAGATAATTTTACCAATGAAAAGCAGCTTAAAAACCTTGTTCTCACAAAGATTGACGGAGTGGGAAAGATTCGGGTAAAAGATATTGCTGATATCACAGTAGTGGATAATCAGGGAGATGCTTATTCTAAGGTTAATGGAGAAAATGCGATTCTTTTATCAGTATTTAAAGGAAGTACTGCAAATACGAGTACCGTATCCAAGGGAATTCAGAACTCTTTTAAAGATTTAGAGAAAAAATATAAAGGACTTTCCTTTACCACGATAATGAATCAGGGTGATTACATTAACATTATTATAAAGAGTGTATTGAGCAGTATCCTTTTAGGAGCAGTACTTGCAATTATTGTACTTGCTCTTTTCTTAAAAGATATCCGCCCGACAATCGTTGTTGCATTCAGTATTCCGTTTAGTGTATTATTTGCCATTATTATCATGTATTTTACGGGAATTAATATTAACGTTATGTCGTTGGCAGGGCTTTGTCTTGGTATCGGTATGCTCGTAGATAACTCCATTGTAGTAATGGAAAATATTTACCGTTTTCGAAATGAAGGAATGTCGGCATCAAAGGCAGCGGTGCGGGGAACAGCGCAGGTAGCAGGGCCGATTCTTGCATCCACGATCACAACAATCTGCGTATTCCTGCCGATGGTATATACTTCGGGTATGGTAAGCCAGCTTTTAATGCCGTTTGCATTTACCATTTCCTATGCATTAATTGCTTCTTTATTAGTGGCACTTACTGTTGTGCCGACAATGGGTTCTGTGCTTCTTAGAAAAACAAAAGATGTAAAACAGCCGTGGTTTGATAAGATAAAAGATGTGTATGGAAAAGTGTTAGAACTGGCTCTCCGATTTAAGATTATTCCGTTAGCGATTTCTATTGTACTTCTTGTACTTTGTGTGATGCAGAGTATGCGGACGGGAATTGTTATGATGGATGACATGGACAGTAATCAGATTGCAGTCAGTATGACATTAGATGATAACGTAAAAAAAGAAAATGCTTACAAGACAGCAGATGAGGTTATGGGAATTCTAACTGGAGTAGACGGCATTAAAAAGGTTTCCGCCCTTGATGGGAATGCCAGTGTAACTTCCAGTATGCTCGGAACAGGAACGACAGATAATTACACAAGCTTCAGCTTTAATATCATCACAGAAGATAATATAAAGACAACAAAGGAATTTCGCAAAATCCGAAAAGAAATCGAGAGCAAAACTAAAAGAGTAAAATGTAAGGAAATCACGGTTTCTTCTTCTGCAATGGGCGATATGTCAAGTCTTTCCGGTGGTGGGCTTTCTGTCAACGTATATGGAGAGGACCAGCAGAAGTTAATTAAAATCAGTGAAGATGTTATCAAGATGATGAAAGAGATTTCCGAAGTAAAAACAGCGTCAAATGGTATTGAGTCCGCTGACAAAATGCTTCATTTGAAAATTGACCGCAATAAAGCGGCAGAACATGGACTGACTATCGCACAGATTTATCAGGAAATATTGAAACATACTACAACGGAGAAAAATGCGATTACGCTCAACATGGATGAGAAAGATGTGGAAGTCAACCTCATTAATGAGACGGACAAACTCACCTATGAAAATATTTTAGATATGAAAATAGAAACAACCGAGAAAAACAGTGATGGTGAGGATGAAAAACATACATATAAACTGTCTGATTTTGCTTCTGAAGATGATGGATACAGCATGGACAACATCACCAGAGAAAACCAGAAACCATATCTTACCGTAACGGCAGAAATTGATGAAAATGCAAACGCAACCCTTTTATCAAGAAAGTTACAGGATAAGATTGATAAATACAAAGCGCCAGGCGGCTATGAAGTAGAACTTTCCGGTGATGCCACACAGACAACAGATATGTTAAAACAGATGGGAAAAGCATTAGCACTTGGATTCATGCTCATTTATTTAGTAATGGTTGCACAGTTCCAGAGCCTTTTATCCCCATTTATCGTTATCTTCACTGTACCATTAGCGTTCACAGGAGGAATGATCGGACTTGGATTTTTTGGAATGTCCATCTCCGCAATGGCGTTGATGGGATTCATGATTTTAATGGGAACCGTTGTAAACAATGGTATTGTGTTCGTTGATTACGTCAACCAGCTGCGAATAGGTGGCATGAGTAAACGGGAAGCCCTGATAGAAACAGGAAAAACAAGAATGCGCCCCATTCTCATGACTGCACTCACCACAATTCTCTCCATGAGTGTTATGGTATTTTCACAGGATGCCGGAAATGCGATGCAGAAGGGAATGGCAGTGGTAGTTGCATTTGGACTGCTCTATGCAACATTGATGACCCTATTTATCGTTCCAGTCATGTATGATATTCTCTACCGCAAACAACCCAAAGTGATTGATGTGGAGGATTCTGATTTGTAGCGTGGGCTGTCTTTGGCTGTCTATATAAATTCAGAACTCATATTGGAGGGATTTGAGGAAGGCTTTAGAGGGGTATGGCTTTCTGGAAAGTTGGTTTTAACTATTAGTGGAAATCATAAATCAATGTGCTATTATAACAATAGTTTAAGTGTCAACCTTATGGTATTTCATTTCTTGAATATTCTATATCGCCAATCTCCTTCCTCAAATTTCTCAAAAATAATTTCTGAATTTCCTTTAACTGTCAAAGACGATCCTTCGACGGATTTGCAAATTATTCCAAAATAGATTGCATTTTTTCTTGCCCATCCAAAGCACAGCCCACAGTAAATAAAAGAAACTATATTTGTGGCCTCGGAGCAAGGTTTGGATACTCGCGTGTATAAGCGAGTATCCAAACCGCCGCGACTAAAGTCACAAATATAGTTTCTTTTATTTTCTGTGGGCGTCTATTACTGTGCAAATCAAAATTTAGAAAAATTTATCATATAATCCAAAGAAGAAGATAAACAGTACAATTAGCGGAAGGATGTAAGTAATATATCCTCGCATCCAGTTCTGCATCTTAAGCCCCTTTCCCGTGTTGGCTTCTGTAGTAAAGTTCTTCCATCCCCATCCGTATCGGCTTGTACAGAATAAAAGATATACAAGGGAACCGAGTGGAAGGAAGAGGTTACTTACTAAGAAGTCCTCAAAATCAAGTACAGCACCGCCAAATACAGCAAATCCATCCCAGCTCCATAAGTTATATCCAAGTACGCATGGAATAGAAAGTAAGATAATAGCGATGGCATTGACAAAGCTTGATTTCTTTCTGCTCCATCCAGTTAATTCCATACCGCAGGAAATGATATTTTCAAATACGGCAAGAATCGTGGAAAATGCGGCAAAGGACATAAATACGAAGAATAGGCTTCCCCATAATCTTCCCATAGGAATATGGTTAAAGATATTTGGCAGAGTGATAAAAATAAGCCCTGGTCCGGAAGTCTGGTCTACGTTAAATGTAAAGCAGGCAGGGAAGATAATCAGTCCGGAAGTGATTGCTACGAATGTGTCTAAGAGAGCGATGTTTAAAGACTCTCCAAGTAAAGAGCGTTCCTTTCCGATATAACTTCCGAAGATTGCCATGGCGCCGATACCAAGACTTAATGTAAAGAATGCCTGGTTCATGGCACCGGTAATCGTTTTAATGATTCCGATTTCTTTCATTCGTCCAAAGTCAGGAATTAAGTAAAAACTTAAGCCTTCCTTTGCGCCGTCCATAAAAAAGCTGTTGACAGCAAGGACAATCATAATAAGGAGAAGGGAAATCATCATTACTTTTGTTACTTTTTCAAGTCCATTCTGTAATCCAATGGAACATACTAAAATACCGGCGATAACGACAACAACCATCCAGAATCCCATAACGAGCGGCTGACTGAGCATCGTGTTAAACTGTTCGGATACTGTCTCGGAATCAAGTCCGGTAAACTTTCCAGTTGCGGTCAGATAGAAGTAATGAAGCATCCATCCGGAAACGGTTGTGTAGAACATCATTAACAGATAACATCCGATTAATGTGATGTAACCGTGGATATGCCATTTCTGTCCTGGTTTCTCCAAAGCGTAGTAAGCTTTTACAGGACTTTTCTGACTTGCTCTTCCAACGGCAAATTCCATTGTCATAATAGGAAGTCCGAGCATGAGCAGGAAAATGAGATAGAAGAGTACGAATGCACCGCCGCCTCCTTGCCCAGCCATGTAAGGGAACTTCCATACATTTCCGATTCCAATTGCACAGCCGGCGGAAATCAGAATGAATCCAAGACGAGAACCTAATTTTTCTCTTTCTTTCATAAATACCTCCCTGATGATGCACTCACGGAGTTTTCCTGTATTTGATTTTGAAAATAGCTTTTTGGTGGCTGAATTCAAATTTTATTAATGTTATGCATCATATTTATTTTATAAATTTGAGTACAATCAATCAAAAAATAACAAAATTAAATATAGAATAATTCCGAGATTACAAAAAATGCTTCAAAAATTATATAGTTTAGGCACTAAAATGTCAAGAATTACTTTCCTTGATTTTATGGGATTCTCTGTTATAATTATAATCATGGGATAATGAGAACAATTTCAGATTCAGAGGATTTTTACATGTGATTTTACGAATTGTTTCTGAAATAGTTATTTGAATTTTTATATAGTAAAATGTCAGGAGGAGAGTGGTGTGGGAAGGAAATGTGTCGGCTTTGTAGAAGCCGTCGGTCTTGCAGCAGCCTTGCAGGCAGCGGATACCATAGCAAAAAGTGCCAATATCAGGCTTTTAGGATATGAGTATAGTGGATATGATGGACATATTCTTATTAAGTTCGAAGGAAATGCTGGAGCAATCAAGGCAGCGGCAGAAGCAGCAGCCGTTGCAATTCATAAGGTACATACGGACTTTGACCAGACAACGGCTGTGAATCTGGAAAAGACAGGACTGGATGAAGCAGTATATGATGTTTTAGTTCATAACAAGAATACAGTAGGAGATCCGTTACAGATAGCCTCCGGCAAGCGACCGCAGGGTACAAATCGGCAGGCAAAGTGGGTTGGCCACTGGGAGCAGAAAGGCTGCTATATCCGAGAATAGTACTATGCAATATGTTTACATAATGGTATAATAAAAACAGTAATATGCTATAAAATATAACACAACCGTGGGACACACGGGGATTGCTTGCATATGCTTAGCACAGTAGTGCTATCGAACGAGAACTAAACTTGCCGAGGTTGGGAAGCCCCACCTATACAGGCGGGGAGGATGTCACAACAGACAAAAAGGAAAGCGAGGGGAACGGATGCAGGCAGATGAAACAATGACAAAGCAGGAATCAGAAGAGATGATAAAGCAACTTGAAAAAGTATTCGACATTGTGCGTTTGCTTGATGAAGAAACTCTCTATGGAGGCAGTGGTATTGAGTCAGAGGGCGGCGAGGTATGCCAGTGCTATTCTTTCTGGGGAAGGAATGAAGTTTGTGAGAACTGTATTTCATTAAAAGTAATGCAGGATAAAGTACAGCGCACGAAGCTTGAATTACTTGGACAGGATTTTTATCAGGTAATTTCGAAATATGTAAAGATAGATGGTAAACCATATGCGATGGAAATGATCAGCCGTCTTGACAGAGAAGTTCTGGTAGATGATGATGGAAAGAATCAGTTATTGAGTGAGATTAGCGGATATAACGATAAGCTTTACAGAGATGCACTGACAGGCGTATATAATCGCAGGTATTTTGAAGAGAAGATTAAGACAACACGTTTTTCAGCCGGAGTTGCCATGATAGATCTGGACGATTTTAAAATTTACAATGATACCTATGGCCACGAAGCAGGAGATATGGTATTAGATACTGTTGTACAGATCATAAAGAAGAATATCCGTAAGAGCGATATACTCATAAGATATGGTGGTGATGAGTTTTTACTTTTATTGCCGGATATCAAGGGAGATGCTTTTGAGATTAAGCTGCGCCAGATTCAGGAAAGAGTTCATACAGCAGCAGTTCCAGGATATTCACAGCTTCGTCTTTCTGTGAGTGTTGGAGGTGTTTTATCAAATGGAGAGAAGATAGAAGATGCAATCCGACGTGCAGACAAGTATATGTACCAGGCAAAGATGACAAAGAATAGCGTAGTTACAGAACAATCTAAGATCTGTACTGAAGATAGAGAAACTGGAAGAAAAGGCGGGCAAAAGATCCTTATTATCGATGATTCGGAAATGAACCGCATGCTTCTTTCAGAAATGCTTGGAGAAGAATTTGATATTTTAGAGGCGGAGAATGGAAAAGAGGGACTTGAAATTCTTCAACAATATGGTACAAGCATTTCCATTGTACTCTTAGATATTGTTATGCCAGTCGTGGATGGATTTGAAGTTCTTGACTTCATGATAAAGGAACATTGGAATGAAGAAATTCCGGTTATCATGATTTCCAGTGAAAATTCGCCGGATACCATGCGAAGAGCATACGAGATGGGCGTTGTCGATTATATCAGTCGGCCATTTGATGCAAGAGTAGTATATCGAAGAGTGCTGAATACTATCAAGTTCTATGCAAAACAGCGACATCTTGTTACGTTAATTACGAATCAGGTATATGAAAAAGAAAAGAATAATCGGATGATGATCAGTATATTAAGCCAGATTGTGGAGTTCCGTAATGGAGAAAGCGGCCAGCATGTGCTTAATATCAATATTCTCACTGGACTTTTATTAGAAAGTCTTGTACAAAAGACAGATAAATATCATTTGAATGGGTCAGACAGGCTGCTTATTATAACGGCATCTGCACTTCACGATATTGGAAAAATTGGCATCAGCGATAGAATTTTAAATAAAGCAGGAAAGCTGACAGAGGAAGAATTTGAAGTCATAAAAAGACATCCGATTATTGGCGCATCTATTTTAAAGAATCTGGCATTACACCAGGATGAACCAATAGTAAAAGTTGCTTATGAGATTTGCCGCTGGCATCATGAACGGTATGATGGAGGAGGCTATCCGGACGGCTTAAAAGGAGAACAGATTCCTATTTCCGCTCAGATTGTATCGTTGGCAGATGTGTATGATGCATTAGTGAGTGATCGCATCTATAAGAAGGCCTATTCTCATAAAGAAGCGGTTAGAATGATATTAGCCGGAGAATGTGGGGCATTTAATCCACTTCTTTTAGAATGTCTCGAAGAGATTCAAGGGAAAATAAAAGAAGAACTTGAAGTTCAGGATGTTCCAGAAATTTCACCAGTACCAGTACAATGTCCGATTTCAGAAATATCAGAATTATCCATGCCAGAAGACAAAAAGTAAGAAATGTTAAGTAAAATGAAGAAGAATTAAGGAGAACGACAATGACAGTAAAAGAATGTTATGAACAGATGGGGTCTGATTACGAGAGTGTTTTAGGAAGAATGGGCAGCGAAGCCATGATTAAACGTTTTGCCTTAAAGTTCTTACAAGATCCAAGCTTTAATAATTTAAAAGAAAATCTGGAAAAAAATGATGGCGAAGAAGCGTTCCGCGCAGCACATACATTAAAAGGTGTATGCTTAAACCTTGGATTTGATGAACTCTACGAAGTAAGCGCAGAAATCACTGAAAAGTTAAGAGGAAAAGAAACAGCCGGAAGTGAAGATATGTTCCAGAAAGTAGAAGAAAAATACCAGAAGACAGTCAACGCAATCAAAGGTTTAGAGTAACTTCTGCTTTGCCGCAGGCAAAGGGAGACGCCCTCAGAGAATAATCCTTATTTGTGACTTTAGTCGCAGCGTGTTGAATACTCGCTCTGCCCGCCCGTATCCAACACTTGTTCCGAGGCCACAATAAGGATTATTTTATTCTCTGAGGCTGTCTTTGGCAGTTGAACAACAGTCAGAATTTTATTTATTTTGTGATACAATGCTTCAAAATAAACACTTCAAATGAAAAAGCAGGATTATGATGAGTTTGTTATGGATATTTTGAAGAAATAAAATTACAAGGAGAGTTTAGATGAATACAAATAATATTCAGAAAGTAAATTATCAAAAGATATTGGATAAAATCACAGATAAAATTGAGAAGGAGTGTGCTGAGGGAGAAAATCGCCCAGCTCTTTTCCTTCATGCGTGCTGTGCGCCTTGCAGCAGCTATGTTCTTGAATATCTGACAAAGTATTTTAAAATTACGATTTTTTATTATAATCCCAATATCACACCAGAAACAGAATATACCAAAAGGGTAAAAGAGCTTCAGCGTTTTATTCATGAAGCAGGTTATGAGGAAGATGTTACTTTCGTAGAAGGTGATTATGACCCACAGGTATTTTTTGATATGGCAAGGGGAATGGAAGACTTGCCGGAAAGAGGACTTCGCTGTTATCACTGCTACGCACTTCGTATGGAAGAAGCCGCGAAGAAAGCTGCAGAGATGGGAGCGGATTATTTTTCGACAACCCTTTCAATCAGCCCGCACAAAAATGCCCAGTGGATTAATGAGATTGGAGAAAAACTTGCTGATAAATATGGGGTGAAACATCTGCCATCTGATTTTAAGAAAAAAGGAGGGTATTTACGTTCTATTGCATTGTCTGAGGAATACCATCTGTATCGGCAGGATTATTGCGGATGTGTGTTTTCGAAGAGGGATTCGGAGGTGCCGAAACAGACGAACTCAGTAATAAAAATAGCACCTACCCCCACGAGGATGCTCAATAACATATAGAGAAAAGCCACTTTCGGATGTCCGCTTTTCATCAGAGTTGCAGATTCTAAAGCAAAGGTTGAAAAGGTAGTAAATCCCCCACAAATTCCAGTCTTTAAGAAAAGTACGAGCTTTGGATTCGGAATTGATCCTTTTGAGGCGAGCATGGCAACAAAAGCGATAGCAATACAGCCCGCTGAGAATGAAATAATCCTTATTTGTGGCCTTGAAGCAAGTGCTGGATACGAGCGAGTATTCAACACGCTGCGACTAAAGTCACAAATAAGGATTATTTTTCATTCTCAGCGGGCGTCTATTTGCCTGCGGCAAATCAGAGTTTAAGACCTGCCAGCAAAGCTCCTAATCCTGTTGTTGCATCGCCTTCATCTTTATAGCTTACAACTTCTTCGCCGCTTGTATCTTCCTCTTCCGGAGCAACTTCCTCTAAAGCCTTCATGCTGAGACTAATCTTGCCATTCTCAACTTTTAATACTTTAACATTGACTTCCTGCCCAGCTTTTAAAACTTCTGCTGGAGATTCGATACGTTTCTGTGCAATCTGAGAAATGTGTACCAGACCGGAAATGTCATTGCCGAGATCAACGAAAGCGCCGTAAGGCATGAGAGATTCTACTTTACCAGTAAGAACAGCGCCAGCTTCAATTGCGTTGATACGCGCTTCTTTTTCTGCCCGCTTTTTATCGTAAAGAACTTCTTTTACAGATAATACGAGACGATTCTTTTCTGGGTCAGCTGTGATAACTTTCGCTTCAACAGTCTTTCCAAGATATGGATTTGTGTCTTCTACATAACCAATTTCAAGATGGGATGCAGGAATAAAACCGCGAAGCCCATCAACATAAACGATAACACCTTTATTTACGATACCGCCGACTTTTAAAGTAAGAACAGTACCATCCTCTAAATACTGCTGTACTTTATCCCAAGCGTTAAATCCAGTTTCTTCTTCTGTAGCCTCTCCCTCATTCTCCACAACATTCAGTGTTTTAAGAGATTCGTCAATTTCTTTTTCGAAATCTGCCATTGATTCACTCATGATATCATCCTCTTTTCTTAAAAATAAATTACTATAAATCAGTTAGTTTCCTGACAACTATTATAACATAAGTTCGAATACTTTGACAAAAAAATTAAATTCGATATATAATCATATTATAACAAATTTGAGTTACAGAGAGCAGAGGGTAAAAAAGTGAAGAAGCCAGCTGCGCTCATCTGTGCTACGGATGATACAGGAAAAACCAGTCAGTCAGATACAGGTTAATCCGTATGAATTTATCGAACGAGAGAGTGTGAGATAAGATTTTAATGTTGAGTCATTTGTTTGTCACGGCATTCTCTCCACAGAATACTATAATAAAAAACGCAGGTGTTTATTATGCCAGATGTAGGAACCTTACAGGTATCTCTTGTTTCCAACCGGGGAAAACGCCCGATTACGGATGCTGCAGTGGAGATTTCTTCTGCGGGGGAACCGGATAAAATATTAGAAGTATTAAAAACAGATTTGTCGGGACAGACAGAAGTGATTGAGTTAGAGACCCCTCCTTTAGAATATTCAATGGAACCAGGACTGAATCAGCCATACTCAGAGTATAACTTAAAAATAACAGCTCCAGGATTTGAGCCAGTGGAAATTGCAGGAAGTCAGATGCTTTCCGGGCAGCTTGCTTTGCAGAATCTCTCTTTGGAACCGACAATTACAGAAACGGCTTCGTATGAAGTTCTTGCAATCGGCCCGCACACATTATATGGAGATTATCCACCAAAAATCGCAGAGAGCGAGGTTAAGGATATTCAGGCAACAGGCGAGGTTGTATTGAGCAGAGTTGTAATCCCGGAGTATGTTATAGTACATGATGGAGCCGTTTCTGATAATACGGCAAAGAATTATTATGTACTATATAAAGATTATATTAAAAATGTAGCTTCCTGCGAAATTTATTCTACATGGCCAAAAGAAACTTTGAGGGCAAATATATTGGCGATTATGTCATTTACGTTAAACAGGGTTTACACTGAATGGTATCGGGGAAAGGGAAAAGACTTCACCATCACATCATCCACCGCCTTTGACCAAAAGTGGATTAACGGCAAAAACACCTATGATTCCATCAGCAATGTAGTAGATGAAATTTTCAATTCCTACCTTTCAAGACCAGAAGTGACACAGCCAATACTCACACAGTACTGTGACGGCAAGCGGGTAAGCTGTCCGGAGTTTATGAGCCAGTGGGGTTCGAAGGCATTAGGGGATGACGGGCTTTCTGCGATTGAGATTTTAAGATACTATTATGGGGATGATATGTATATTAATGAAGCGGAGACGATTTCAGGAATTCCGGCGTCATATCCGGGATATGAGCTGACAATTGGAGCTTCGGGACAAAAAGTGAGACAAATGCAGGAACAGCTCAATGTAATTGCAGGGGACTATCCATTGATTCCTAAAATCAGGGTGGACGGCATTTATGGACCGGCAACGGCAAATTCTGTAAAGATTTTTCAGAAGATTTTCCATTTGCCGGAAACGGGAGTTGTGGACTTTGCAACGTGGTATAAAATTAGTCAGATTTATGTCGCAGTAAGTCGAATTGCGGAGCTGAAATAATTTCTTGCTGACAGAAAATTAGTTATCGGAATTATGCACAAAGCAACATGGTAATAAGGGGGGGAATGGGCGGCGAAAGATAGAAATTGTAGTTTTTCGCTGTTCCTCTCTTGTAATTGCATTCGATGTATGCTAGAATTTGTACAATTTAAGTATTTATGCAAAGAGCGGCAACGTAGATGTCAGTTTTTTTCGCAAGTCTGAAAAGACACGTTCCCGGCCGATTTGTTTGATAAGCATAGTTTTCGCACAATGAGCCGGGGGAACCCGTCTTTTTTTTTGCAAAGAACTGTAATTAGGAGTGACTTACTCCAGTGCTGTTTTTGCATTTTCCTTAATATGCAGTTGCAAATGATTGAATATAGAAAGGAACGTGAATCATGAAGGCATTTCTAATCTTAGAAGACGGAACTGTGCTGACCGGCGAAAGCTTTGGAGCAGCCAGAGAGGTAATCAGCGAGGTAGTTTTTAATACTTCCATGACAGGATATCTGGAGATATTGACAGACCCATCCTACGCAGGACAGTCCGTTGTTATGACTTACCCATTAATTGGTAATTACGGAATCTGTATGGAAGACATGGAGTCCATTCATCCGTGGCCAAAAGCTCTTATTGTAAGAGAATGTGCCAAACTGGCAAGCAACTTCCGTAACGAGATGACATTAGATGAATTCTTAAAGAAATATGATGTTCCGGGAATTTCAGGAATTGATACTAGACATCTGACACGTATCTTAAGAGAGTACGGTGTTATGAACGGAATGATTACAACAAGAGAAGATTTCGACCTGGACGAAGTAGTAAAGCAGTTAAAAGAATATAAAGTACAAGGTGTTGTTCGTGAAGTTAGCTGTAAGGAAAAGAGAGTGCTTCCAGGAGATGGTTTTAAAGTTGCCCTCATGGATTTTGGAGCAAAGAAGAATATTGAGAAGTCTTTAAATAAGCGTGGATGCGAAGTTACGGTTTACCCTGCTTACACAAAGGCAGAAGAGATTATCGCAGCAAATCCAGATGGAATCATGCTTTCGAACGGTCCTGGAGATCCAAAGGAATGTGTGGAGATTATCGAGGAGCTTAAGAAGTTATTTGCTACGAATATTCCAATTTTTGGTATTTGTCTTGGACATCAGCTCATGGCACTTGCCAACGGCGCAGATACAAAGAAGATGAAATACGGACATCGTGGAGCCAACCACCCGGTAAAAGATTTAAAAACAGGAAAGGTTTATATTTCCTCACAGAACCATGGATACATGGTAATGGAAGATTCTCTGAACAGAGATATTGCAGAAGTAAGCTTTATTAATGTAAATGATGGTACATTAGAGGGAGTTCACTATCTTGGAAAGAACGTTATGACAGTACAGTTCCATCCGGAAGCTTGTCCTGGGCCAAACGATTCCGAATTTTTATTTGAAGAGTTTATCAATATGATGGAGGTTGCAAAAGATGCCTAAGAATACCAGTATTAAAAAAGTCCTTGTAATTGGTTCCGGTCCTATTGTTATCGGACAGGCTGCAGAGTTTGACTACGCGGGAACACAGGCATGTCGTTCCTTAAAAGAGGAAGGAATTCATGTTGTCCTTGTTAACTCTAACCCTGCAACAATCATGACAGATAAAGATATCGCAGATGAAGTATACATTGAGCCATTAACACCAGAAGTTATCAAGAAGCTCATTTTAAAAGTTTCTCCGGACAGTCTTCTTCCAACATTAGGTGGACAGGCAGCGTTAAATATCGCTATGGAGTTAGATGAGTGTGGTTTCTTAAAAGAGCACAAAGTAAAGCTTATCGGTACAACAGGTAAAACAATCCGTAAGGCTGAGGACAGAGAAGAATTTAAAGAAACAATGGAAAAGATTGGAGAGCCAATCGCACCAAGCCAGATTGTTACGAATGTAG
>OGCO01000643.1_pt1 | contig 58132 bp, 55 predicted proteins | sample 1570171 | NCBI WGS metagenome assembly OGCO01 (sample SAMEA4370583, study PRJEB24528) | human gut metagenome
TCTAATGTTTCTGCTATAGTTATTTGTCTTGCAATTGCTCTAATACTATCGCTAGTTTTATAAATCTCACTAATAACAAAAAACTCGTCCCCGTACTCATCTTCTACTTTTAAAATTCCTTCTTCTGTGATTAGATCATAAAGTTCTTTCTTTACAGGTGCTAATATTTCAAAGTCAATTTCTAAAGTAAATTCATCATTTAATCCTTCTGTTATCATTCCATAAGTGCAAATATTATCTAATATATATTCACCATTTGTTTCTATAAGTTGCTTTTTATTTGCAGTATTCTTAAATATACAAATCACTTAATCACCCCCTGTATAAAGCATTTTCTTTAATTTTCATACCTTTAATTGTTCCTGTCCAAGATATACTATTTATCCCTTTTATTAATGTAGGAAATTTTCCAATCATATTATTAGTAATGCTTTTACCTTCTTCATTTAATGCCTGTGGATAATCTATAATTATTTGTCCATCAGTATCATTAAGTTGAGTTGTAATATCATTAATAGTAATTTGAATATTTCCGCTACATCCACTTAATACTATCCTTGGATGAGTTTCTATATCTCCACTATAGTAAAATTCACTATTATTATTTACCTCTATCTCATATTCCTCTGTAGAATATATAAAAGGATAACAAGTAAATTCTATTGTAAAGGTTCCGTAAATATTTAATTCATTCTTTATAACACCTGCTTGGATTATCAATAAAGAATAATCTATTATCTTCAATATCATTAATCCAATTATTAATATTTCTAATTGCTTCATTATAATTTTCGATATCTAATAATTCACATTCTAAACTTATTACTAAATCCTTATATTTCCCTGTTCTCTTAGTTAAAGTCCCATCTTTTCCACCGACCTCGACTAATTTAATTTCCTCCTGTACAAAAGGTAATTGCGGAAAGTCGGAAAGAATAACCTTAAAACTTTCACTAGAATTATTATTAAAATAAAAATACATTTGTTATTCCCTCCTAATAAGCAAATTTTGCCGACCTTCTATTGTAACTATCTAACTCTTTTTGGTATGGAGCTACTGCCCTCATAAACTGTCTACCATCAATATTTATTACTATCTCTTTGCCTCGTCCATACAATCTATCCATTTCTTTAAATAATCTATCTAATGGTATTACCGCTTCTGCTTGTCCTTGTTTACCTTTATTTTTCTCCCCAGCCATTACATTATTATTAAGCATTGTAGGTTGTGTTAAAATACCACCATTTTCTAAGTAACTTATTGTAGGAATATTTACTCCGAATGTCTTACCTCCAACTCCTGGAATCCAATCAGGTATATCAACACTTATCTTATTTAATTGTCCTATAGCCTTATTAACTAATCCTATAACTGCATTTAATGGTGCTTTTATAACCGTTCCTAATCCACTCATTATCCCACCAAAGGCACTTACTATACCTTGCCATGCTTGGCTCCAATTTCCACTAAATACTCCTGTTATGAAGTCTATAATTCCTGTAAATATTGGCTTTAATGAGCCATTCCACAACTCACCTATACCTCTAAATACTGCTCCTACTACTGGAAGTATTCCATTTTCAAATACAGCCTTAAATGTAGGTAATAAGTATGTACTAAGGAAATTTCCTATAGCTTGTATACAAGGCTGTAAATTATTAGTCCAAAAGCCCGATATATCTGTAACAAACCCTCCGAAAATATCTCTCATGCTACCGAAATTTTCTTCAAAGTATTGTTTTGTTGTTTGAATTATGTCAATTATAAATTCAAAAACAGGCTTAAAAATGCTTTCCCATACTGTTTGTATATAACTACTTACTATTTCAAATGCAGTGCCTATAGCTCCAAAAACAATATCACTATTAGCCTGTAAATCTAACCATATAGCCTTAATTCCATCAAATATAGGCACACCAACTGTATTCCATACATCTAATATAACTTGCCATAAAGTATCGAATGACCCTAATATAGAACTAACCATATTTAAAGCACTATCTGGCAATTGAATCCCGAAAACATCTTGAAATACAAACCAAAGATTATCTACTGCATCTTCTCCTTGGAGCATTCCCTCTTTAAAAGAATTTATTGCATCACCTATCTTAGTAACAAAATCTATTGCTCCATCAACCATATTCCCAAACCAAGTAACAACCTTAGTTGCCATAGGCAACATATATGTCCCTAATGTTTCAGTAAATTCAGTTATTTTAGATTGAGTTCTTCTAATTTGATTTGCATAACTGTCCGAACTTCTTTCAGCATCTCCAATTGCATTTACTGATTGTTTCAATGCTTCTTGATAATAAGCTTCTGCTTTTTCAGCCTGTGTCATAGCTGACCACTTTTTACCTAAAGATTTAACATATTCAGAGTTTTCCATTGTAGTAGCACTTAAGTTTAATCCTAATTGTTTAGCCATTTCAGTTTCTCCGAACATAGCCTTGGTCATAGCTTCTAAAGCGGTTGAATCCTGTACATTGTTGAAAGATGCTAAGTCATAAGCTAATTCAGTATACTTTTGTGATAAATCTCCAGCAACATCTTCTGTCATCCCCATACCAATCATTAAGTCAGCTTGATTTGATATAGCAGTTTTAATTTCTGTCTTACTTCTTCCAATTGCATCAGCATAGTTGTCTGCCCATTCATCCATAGCCTTAGATGTATTCTTAAATACAACGTTGAATTTATTCTCCATTTCTTCAACTTCACTTGCAGCACTTAAACATTGCACTCCAAAATCAGCAATCTTTTTTACTGCAAATGCTCCAGCTATAGCTTTACCTATTTTCCCAAAAACTCCAGTCATTGAATTTCCGCTATTATCTACTTGCTTATCAACTTTTTCAAGCGATTTAATTGCATCATCTATATTTACATAAACCGCACCTTCTAATATAAAAGCATCACTACTCATTTATCTCACCCCTTTTCTTTTTGAGATTTAATAAACTGTTGTAAAGCCTTATCAGTTTTTCTTTTTACCTCTACAACATCTATTTCTTTTTTATCTTTCTTAAATGTCTTTTCTTTATAATCATTGAAATTACACTTTTCATTAGCAAATAAATTTTCTAGTTTATAAATTTCGAATAACCTATCATCATAATACTGCTCATAAACTTGTAAAAATATATAATTACTTTCTTCTAAGCTTAACTCTTTAATACTCAAGTAAAGGTTGTACTTTAAGAGAATACCTATTAAACTATCCCCATTATTCTCTACTTGAATATAGATAAAAAACCCTGTTGTATTTCCTCATTCTTGAATAACTGCCTGCACCATTCGTCCTGTGCCATAACATCACCACAAATCATATTGTTTCATAGTTTCTGAATTTCGATATTCATGTTTTTCATAATATCCTATCAGTCTTCCCTCTTCTCTGAGTGCAACCATATAAACATCTTTATTCTGCTTCTCATTATGGAAAGTATAAACAAGATTATGGCTCTCATCTGCCCCAAACCAGTCCACTACCTTCTGTATTTTATCCCTGGATTCCTGATTATGACAATCTAACAGACTTCTTCCAATAAGTTTATCACCGCCTCGCTTCGCATAGCTGTTAACAGCTGCCGGATTCATGTAGATAATCTCATGCTTAAGATTGCATATAACAATCGAAGCCCTGTCCTGGTCAACAATACTCTTATAAAAACTAATCATATATCTTTTATGTCCCTTCATTTTTTCTCTTTGTTATATTTCTGTGGCTCTTTATCTTTAGAACCTTTCAACTTCCGGTTCATGTGTAAATGATGAAAAAATTGCTATTGCATTCTTAAGCTAGAACACCTCTGTATTTCCATCATCTTCTTTTGAATGTAGCTACATATAATTTACTTTAATGTTCTTCGTTCCATGAATCCAAATACTTGCTCTTGAATTTGAAATAATAATCCTTCAATGGTTCACACTCTGCAACTGTCAGCAGTGTAATTTGTATCATATCTTCCCAATATATATTTCGTATATGTTGGTTTTCCATATTATCTATATACGTCCGTCCATCGCAGATTCCCTTTGCATCATTTGCTCTCGGCGTTAAAAACAGGACATAATCTCTACTGTCAGCATATACAATATTTCGGTTAATTTGATAATGTCTGTAGAACTCTTTCTTATCTGTAAAAAGGAAGGTACTACTTGCTATTAAATTTTTATATATGTGATCCCATTTTCGGTTATATTTATCAGGATCTCTTTTATCGGATGAAATACCACCAAATTCTGTCTCTGTATACTTACACTCAAAAGAAATTCTCTTTCCATCATCAAGAGTCAGATAAAAGTCAAAGTTTGTACCTTCCTCGTGATCTGGTTCATATTCAAAAACTGCATTTTCTATTTTATATCCTTCTATAGAAATACCACAGCATTGCAGAACTGCAAGAAGATACCCTTCATACTCTTCCTTTTCAAAAAATTTCTTAAAAAAATTGATACACATAACCTGAGAAGAATTCAGATGTGATGCTCCCTGATGATATTTAATCTCACCCTCCGATAAATTTCCCTTTATACAACATTTTACAGGATAACATCCATCAATGAAATTGTTTCTCATATCTGTCAAAATGTGACCATAACTGACGCCCCGCCATTTTCCTCTTGGTATCCAATCCGGAATTGCACTTCCCATCGCTTTTTGAACTTTTTTCGCAAATGTATTTTCCATATCCATTTACTTCCTCTTCTTATTGTTTTTTATTCATAAGGTTCCTTGCTATCCAACATGTATCTAAAACATACTATAAGAAAAACAATCTCTGGTCCATCTTCCCTTCCGGTACATGATTAGGTGTTCAGACCCCGATAGGCCTCTCAATCAAAATGGCTTCTTCCAATTGAGCTTAATTTTTTTCATCTGCTCAAGGATTAAAGCTATCATATTTTCACTCAGATATGCCTGATTTAATTTCTTTTTTACGTATGCCAAATAAGTATCCTTTGTTTCCTTAATCAAAACTGCTGTAAAAAACCTTTCCCAGCTGAAATATTCTTTACATTCCACATACTCAGATGGATCATCTAAAATTTTATCTACAAGACTATTTTTAAGTATTCCTGCCGATAAAATCAGCCATTCAAACGACTCTGGCAAATATAAAGCAATATTTTCTTTTTTTTCTATCAGACGCAATACTTTATCGATTTCCGAACCAAATGCCGCGCCATCTGCTATCACAAGCATTTTTTCATTCTTATGTACATTTAAATAATGAAATACGTTAGATTTTCCATTTAATGTTTCACATTTTAATCCATTATCTTTGCAGACATGTTCAAAAAACTGATATCCTGAATTACTGTCCTCAGTAATAACAATTTCAGGATTTACACTGTCCTTATAAGTATCTGCACCATATATTCTATAAAATTCATGGTAACTTTGCTTTAAAGTTCCATATTTTCCAGAAGTTTTTATTCCATAAATTTCTTCCACACTATATGGCAAAGAAGGCAATGACTCTCTGGATGCAATCACATAGTAATTATCCGTTTTCTGAATCTTGCCAGCAAATTCTTCTGTTTTTATGAATTCATTTCCCTCATCAATAAAAATAATGCTGTCAGATATTCCACTTAACTGCTCTTTCCACAGAGCACCTTCCAATACAAAACATTTCTTATCACAAATCAATTCTACCGGAGTACCTGATGGATTATTTACATAATCCTGAATCATATCAATAAGAGTGGTTTTTCCTGTCGCGCTGTCGCCACGAATAATTGTTAAATTACGTCTCAATTCAAAATCATATTTTAAACGTTTAGTTGAAACAACAACTCTATGCTTTCCCTTCATCGCACTCTCTCCTAAACAAATTCTCCCGCTATCGACACAAGTTCTTCCATAGAATGAACAATTTGATCTGTATTCAAAATATGAATACTAAAGGATTCTGGTCCAAAATCCATTAAATGCAAAAGATTAATTGTTCTATCCTCTGATTCTGCAATTTTCAGCAGCCACTTTGCACAATTATCACCACAGGTTGACGCATTAAAAATTTTGTCTTTATCAAATTTAACTAGAATCAATGTTTTCACACCGCCTGATAACCCAGTTGGCGGTATTTTCCCCAACACCGGGCTGTCTATTACACCGCCATCCAGTACAGTTGATTTATCTACATCCTGAATCATTTCCTTTACAAATGGATCTATAATCCATTCATCTTCATAATCATATTTAAAATAAGAAGCTGTATTATACACAGCATCTGACATATCACCAAAGAAAATCTTTAACATATCGTCCACGTTCCTCCAAGCAAATACTCTTTTTTAATAATTAGATGGTCATATCCTCAGCGACTTTAAACGAGATAATATTACTTTCTCAAAACTTTGTGTATAAGTCACACGCTTCTCTTCCCTCATATTCTTTACTCCACCATGCATTATATCCTCTTCCTCCAGTCACTACGTCAGAATTATTGAATCTGATTTGCACATCATCCGGAATATCAACAAGTGTAGGTCTTGACATATAAATCTTTATATTGTCCATTGTAAAAATGATTTTAAGCACATTAGGACCACATTCCTCCACACGCACCAATTTATCCGGATGCTTCACAATGTTAAGCAACGTCTTACATCCTGATGACAAATTGCGGATCGTACCTAAGCCATATTTTGTCTCAATACGCTTGTCTGACGTCAGTTTTGCTTCATCCACACGCTGAATCAGATTTATTTCATTTTGTGACATCACTTCATTACCTGTATACAAATTGAAATATAAATCATTCCGAAGAGTCCAGTCTTTTGAATCTTTTTTTTCTGTGTATATATCTATCATTTAATGCCACTCTCTTTTTAGTCAATACTTTCTATATTTTCGTAAAGCACCCTTGTCGCCATAGAACGATTCCATTTCTTCGTTTCAGGATTAATCCTTAATAACTGGTAACTTCTAGTATTAATATATTTATGAAAGAATTATTCCAATAATTCAGGCAGTTCATAATATTCAAACTCTATGGCGCAAAACTCCAATGTCACTCCTGCAAGCGATAATCGTCAATATATGATTCCGTTCCTTCTGCTGTTTTGTATTTCCACCATTTCCACCCATTAGTCGAAACTGTCGAGTTGCCACCCATATCTATTTTTGCATTGTTTGCCGCCGTAGAAGGTGAAGTTCTGGAACCATTATAGAGTACTTCTTGTAATTCAATATTAAAGCTTGCTGTAACTGTTTTTTTCTTATAATTTCCCCAAACACTAATTGAACCACTATAGTCAGGAGGATTTTTTAAAGTTCCCAAGAATTTTTTTTCTATAATCTCCGCTTTAGCAAATATCTTGGTATTAATAGCATCGTAAATTAGCTTTGCTCGTTCTTCAAGAAAGTCTTTATAAAAACCTTCATATAATCCTATGATTATATCGTTTGGAATCATATGATTATTAAGAATTAAATCAAAATGTTCATTTGTTTTTGCAAGCTCTTTCATATATACATGAGGGGCTTTTTTACCAATTTTTATGTTAGTTATCTTAGGAATTAAGGTTCTATTTGCAATACAATTAATCATACTAACTTCAATATTTTCATCCGCCAAAGAATTGAGGTATTCTTTTGGAAAAATATGATGATCGTCAACTTTATCTCTGAAAGATATTTTACTGCTATTAGTCCAATTTAGCAGACCACCGGCATTGTAATTTATAAAATTCAGTAAAGCAATGTATATGGCACTACCTTTTTTATTATATGAAAGGATGTCTTCATAGCTATTTATAAGAGAATGAAGCTTCTTAAAATAATATCTATTTGTTACTTTTTCATTACGAGCTACACAAGAAAGCGTATATGCGTCAAGTAGGATAGTTTCATTTGACGAAGAAACATATCTTTGTGATAAAACAGAGTTCCAATACCAGTATTCAAAAAAAATCTTTTGATCTTCCGACATTTCAGAAAAATTTTTATTTGGCAGATTGTTCAAGAACATCATGATAGGAATTATGGTGTTCGGATAAGGCATCCATTTGGTATTCAGAATAAAGTGATTATTGATCAGGTAATCAAACGCCAATTTATAAAGATCAATTGCAATATCCCAATAATCATTAAAATCTGTAGCGTTTAATGAACTAAGTATGTACTTTTTGTCGACTTTTTTTCCATTGCTTGATAAGTATGCTATGCTTCTTGCGATAATTTCTCGATTAAGTGTTATATCAGGATTTTCTTCTTCGAAATCTTCAATTTTTTGCCTTAAATTAAATCCACTTATTAATTTAGCAACGAGAATATCTACAAAAGTCAAAGATACACCTAAACTATTACTTCGTTCAAAGAAAAGAGCAAATTTTTCAGCGGACATATCAAGAAGAAAATATGCTACAAGTTTTGGACTTTTAAGTAAATCTTCCAACTTTTGAATAAAACGTACATACGATTTGAAAGAAAATTTTTGATCATCTTCGCTCAAATGTGCTACATATTCTAAGTCATTATAGTATTCTTTTAAATCATCCTCCATTAAGGAATCTTTTATTCTTTTATATACAGTGGATAACTGGATTGATAAATGCTCAGTATCCTCTGTACCAGTAATATCATATACTAAAGCTTCTAATGGTATATTAGGTATTTTTTCATCTTCATATATATTATCGAGTTCATCAGAATTTTTAAATATAAACCAAATCTCATCAATTCCTTTTAAAGCCCTATAAATAGATGTTATTCGTTGTTGTCCATCTAAAATAATTTTATAATTTGCTGTAGATGTTTTGACTTTTATTTCTTCTTCAGTAATGTATATCGTTTTAAGCTTTTTTCTGCTACCAGTTCCTTTTCTAGGACGAGTATCTAATTCTCTAACTGTTAGTCCAAAAGAGGGGATACCGTAAATAATAGAACCGATAAATACATCTTTAGATAATGAGTCAAATAAATCGTATGTGCGAGAAATATCCCAGACAAAATCTCTTTGAAATTCAGGCAAAGATACAGTTCCGATGTCAATTTTTTCCACTATATTAATTATTGATTCTGTATCTGGCGTAATTGTGTTATTCATAAAGTTTATGTCCTTTCTTTGGTAAGAGGTCAGTCAATACTATAAAAATAGCAATTGTGAGATTTGCAATTCTACCTTCTCTTTTATCTCTGCTATTTCATCTAACACCTCATAGTGTCAGACTCTAATGCTATATCAAAAATATAAATAAATATATTTATCTACCTTTAGTAAATCATGTCTTCTGGTTAGATGGTCAGAACCTCAGTGGTTCTTTCCTCCAAGCAAATACTGTACCAACGGATCAAATATCTTAAAATATCCGTTGGCATACATACGGACACCATCAATGGTATTTGTAATAAATCATTACAAAATTTTCGAAATAAAATAATCTGCCTCAATAATATGCCTTACATTCTTCTCCCTGGAGTCAACAATACTCACACGTCCATTCTCCGCTGTCAAAGTCACACTGGAACCATCATTCCGATAAACAGTCATATGTTCCACTGGGCGTTCCAATGTCTCTATTGGATCCTTCATCTTTTTTAATCGCCGATACTCATATTTCGGAATAGAAAATTCAAGTTTTGAAATAGCTCTTTTTTTCTTTAATGGTGTTTTCTTAATGAACCATTTTTATTCATAAAACGATCCGCAAATTCAACATTTTCCGTCATTTTATCAATTACATCCGAAATCCCTTCAATCTGATCAATCGGTCTTTCCTGTAATACTCCTGTTATAATTTTCTTATAGTCTTCTTTTGAAATTTCTACTGACAGCTCATTTCTTCGTCTGTCATAAGTTTCCCCTGATTCATAAGTAATTTTATAGCAATAGTTAAAGTTCAAATCTTCCATGCCTCCAATCAAAAATAGCTTCATGCCATCAAAATTTTCAACTAAAATAATGATAGCATGAAACCATTTTAGCGTAAAGCAACATTCTCCATAAAGAATTCAATAATTTTTTCAGCCAATTTATTATGAAGACTATTGCCAAATTCATCAATGATCAGCATTCCGGCATTTTCTATTACCCTGATCAGATGAGGCAGCAAATCGGCAAATACCTGGTTTCCCTGCGATTCGCCCTTGTTGCCATAGAGCAATTCCACTTCTTCGTTTCAGGATTAATCCTTAATAACTGACAACTTCTAATATTAATATATTTATGAAAGAATTCTTCCAACAATTCAAGCGATCCACAATATTCAAACTCTATTGCGCTAAACTCCAATGTCACATTACATTTATAGACTTTTCATCAACTTTTTACTAATTCATTATTTTATTTATCGGTTAGTTAGATGGTCAGACCCCAATGTGGTCAACCTAGCATCCATTGTTCATACCCTCATTGGTACTGCTCGGGTCTCCGACTACCTGCATTTCTTTTGTAAAGTATACAAGTACTGGAATCTTCACTCTGGAATCCTCTGGTCTTCCCATAAGTATCTCTCACCTCCAATACACCATTTGATTTTTCTTCAAGGATCAACAGGCTTTACAGCATTTCTAGGCAATAGCTATATTTTTCCTTTTTTCTGCTCCAAGTACCCTTCCTTGATTACATAATAAGGAAATTCTTCTTGACGATATTCCCCATAGTTTAGACATTTCTGCTGTTATTATGTACTCCTTAGTTTTCCTCCAAAACACACTATCTTTAGATATAAGTATATTCCTTTATCAGAATAGCTTCAATCAAAATAAATCCGCCATACCACTGAAGAACCACATATGTTGGAACCTTCACTCTTTTAAGCTGAGATGTAATATTGGCAATAATCAGGTTATTGGAATGTTCATTTCCTGCATTGTTCTGTACCGGTATTTCACGAGGTCTTTCCCTAGTGTTTTTTCCTTCCTAATTTATTATTACTTTAATCATAATTTTTCTTTGCCGCGATCACTTTCGCCTGTACCTTTTCATTCTTTTTCTTCCAATGTTTTCCTGCTTGTTTTTGCTATTCTTGCTGCTACCTAATCATTCAATCCATTTAATTCCTTTTCCGCTGGGTAATTTTAAAAAACAAGAACTATAATATTCCCCACTAAGTTTACGCTGAAGAATACGGAAAATTTTTTCATCATGCGTAGAAATCACAATTTGCCAATTCGAATTATCAATAAGACTTCTCATTAAATCCGCAAATCCTAATATGTTCATATCATCGAAATGTCCAATTGGATCATCAATAAATATTGTTTGTATCGGAAGATTATTTTTTCTATCTAATGCTCTACTAAAAAAAGAACTAAACGCAACTGTATTTAGCTGTGCCGTACTAAAATATATTTCGGGTCTATAATCTGAATCTGAATCTGATTCACTTTCTGATAAAGTAATAAATAGTTCACCTTTTTGAGCATCATTAAAAGAAAGATGATATTCCAAGCGTTTCATAACATCATGTGGATCAATTTTTTGATAGATTTCATTCATAGTTGATTTACTAAAATATAAACTAAGCTCTTTTTCAAGATTTTTCTGTATCTTATCCAATTCCACAATTTTATTTTCCTTCTCTATTTGTAATTTTTCTGACCTTCTTTCTGCATTCCACATAGCTCTTTTATTTTGTTTATAGTTGGTAAAATAAAATCTAGCCGTATTTTCTTCAGAAATTTGACATAAAAGTTCTATCCTAATCCCTAGTTCAACCTTTTCCGCATTATATTTATCTCCCATTTCCAAAAATTCATTTTCTGTGTAATTTTTATATATTGTAAAATCAGAAACAGTTAATTCCATCTTAGCAACTGTTTGCGTTATGTTCTCCAATTCATTTTCTAACACATTAATATTTAACACTTTAAATTCCGTTAATGGCTCCAGTTCATTTTTTAAATGACTAAGTTTATTATTAATATCCGTATTTTTTCTAATTAGTACTTCATAATTTTCATCAAATTGCATATTTATATTCAAAGCAAAACTTACTAACGGAAATTTAGAAGTATCACTTACTATTTCCGATTTTTGATGTTTATAATCATTCAACATCACTTGTATGTTTTGTTCAGTAGTTAAATATTTTTTTATTTGCGCACTTACTACTTGAGTTATTTTTTCCTCATTCAATTTTTTTTCTTTTACTAATGCATAAAAATTGAAAATCTCTTGTTGTGTGTCATATATTTCTATTTTATTAATCTGAAACCATTTCACTAAATGTTTTTCTTTATCTTCTAATGTTTTTAAATGTTTTCTATTATTTTCATAACTTTCTTCACCCCCCATCCTATTGTTCATTAAAGCCTCTATTTCATTTCTTCCTTTTTCAATTTCGGTTTGGAGAAACTTTAAAATTTCCTCTCGAATCACATTATAGCGACTTACTATAACATTTTGGCTTTTTACAAGTCTTTCAATAGCTTCATTATCATTTCCTACAAGTTCGGATTCTTCAATTTTTTTCCACAAAGCCTCCCATGATTCAAATTTACTATGACATAATGGGCATTCACAATTTTCCTTATGTATTTTTTGATATTTTGCTCCATCTTCTTTAATTAAAAGGAACGTACGCTTCATCTTAGATATACTTTCTTTTTCAGCCAATATGCTATTTTCAAGCAATCTGTAATCCATTCGTAAACTATCAATTTGTTCAATTATAATTGGCTTAAGCAATTCCCTCCATTCAGAAATTTTAGACACAGTCCATTCATCAATAGTAAATGGAACATTCTTTTTTTCTAATAAATCAAGTCTTTTTTCCAATTTGAAAATTTTTTCATTTATGTCCTTTATATACTCTTTCTTTACATCAAATGTTTCTTTTCCTATTTGTATAGAAGATCGAGTTTCTTGCAACTCATTAAATTTATTAACACCTAATTCTTCCGTTTCAAGTATTGCTTTAAATTTGGAGATATTTTTTTCTCGTAATTGTTTTTCCTCATTCAATTTTTCTATTTCTTTTTGAACAGAGAAATGCATATTATTTAATTTTTTTATTTCTTCTTCAGCATTTTTATATTTTCGAGCCAAATTTATAATATTTTCTTTTCCAACTTCTAAAATTGAATTATAAGGATATAAAGTCTCCATAACTTTAAGATGATTTTCTTTAGTATTTGTATATTCCCTCTCTAATTTCTCTAGTTTCTTTTTATTTTCTATCAAGCTACTTATTTTAGAAATTCGTTCTTTCAAGCTCTTTATTGTGTTTAAACGTTTCTTATATTCTTTAAAACCCATTGTGTTTAATTCATTATACAATATCAGATGATCCTTAAGAATATTTAATTGCCTATTATAGTCTCTAATTATTTTTTTTACTTCATTTAACAATTCATCATATTCTGTTTCTGTCGATAAGCTTGTAATATTGGGAAGAATCGTCTCTGATCTTTTATTAAAAGCACTAATCAGTTTCTGAATATTCTTAAAGTTAGACTCGCTTTTTTCAAGTTTCTTCCTTTCATTTTCCAATCTTGCAATTTCTTTTTTTATTTCAATAAGCGATTTATCTATTACACTGATATCCTTACCTATTCTTTCAAAATATTTTCTTTCTTCATTTAATTCAGGAGTACTATTAAACCATTCTATATACCTTTCTTCTGGTTTACTAGCCGATATAAAACTATCAATTTTAGCATGTGGAAGAAGAATATTATCCCACTTATTATTGTCCTTTTTTAACCCAACAATATCTTTAGCTTTTTTTCCGGATGCAGCAACCACATCTGTATCTGTCCCATTTTCTTTAAGAGTATGAACTTTTCTATGTATTTCTTCACCATTATCCAAGAAAATACTTGCGTATGCTTCTTCGTATGCTTTTTCTCTATTATGATAAATTGGACCTTTAAATTTAGATATTTTTTCTGTGTTTTTTAAATAAGATACTTCACCTTTCAAAGCATATTCAACTCCATCAAATAAGCTAGTTTTACCAACTCCATTAGGTGCATAAATAACTACAAACGATGCAGGTTTTTTATCCTGATCAACCAAATTAAATTCTACACATCCTTTATACCCTCTGAAATTCTTTAATTTTATTTTTTTTACCCGCATTTTTTTATTTTCGTATTCTGTGACTTCTGATACTGCAAGATGAAATATTTTTTCCTCAACATAATTATGCTCAACATACAAGTCCTCTTGAAAATTATCATAAACATACTTTTTGGCACAAAATGGATTATACTCGATCTCTCTTTTTATTTCTTTCATAACAGTTTTCTTCACAAAATGGATTATATAAAAGTTGCTTCTTTCAATAAGCAATTCTGTTTGGCTTTGAATATTTACAGCTACAAAAGAATCTATCTGATTCCATCCCTTTAATAATTGCTCTTCTGAATCCCAATTTACTAAAAATAAATGTGAATTATATCCGCCATTCATTCTCCGTGTATAATAATGAATTCTAAATTCTTTACATTCAGCATAATCATCTAAATTTATTTCCTTACTCCAAGTGTTCATCCAGAACCTCCCATGCATCTTTAATTAATTCATTAAATTTTCCTCTCATTTTTTCTATATTTCCATTTCCATCATAAATTACAGTATCAAATAGCTCTCCCATTCCAATCATTGCAATATTACTTTCTTCAATATCGCCATCTACAATATTAAAAAAATCATTTTTCTCACTCAACTTTTTTTTCTGTCTTGGCGTATTTGCAATACTGACAATAATTCTTCGGATTTCACTTCTTCTTATCGTTTTGGTATAATACACAGAAGATTGGCCATTCCATAATAAAATAATTCCGCTCTCATTCTTTAGAGTCTTTTTCAAAAGCGCCTTTTCAAGTAATAATTGTATGCATCTGCTTACCTTTTCTTCCGTACACAAAAATTCAATTCGAATTGTATATCCATCTTGTTTATCAGAAATTTTAATATCAGAAAGTTCTTCCGGATTTAACCCTAATATCTCGCAAAAGCATATGGCCCTTGTAAGTTGCCCTTTCCAATAGTGTTTACAACTTTTTCTATCTGTTTTACATAATAAGTCAGCAGATTCAATAGATTTTTCATGTATACATTGTGATGGCAATAATTTTTTATCTTCAATTAAAGTATCTACTGAATCTTGAAGAAAATTTCTGACATCTTCAGAAAACTCTTCAACTTGTTCAAGTATATCTTGTTTATATGGCATAAATGAATTTGGAATAGCTGGTTGCATATCAAGTTTCTCAATCGCTCTAAAAAAAACATTACTAGAGATTATCCACACTCGACTTCCAGCACTCTCCTCACCTGCTGCACCTGATAAACATCCTGTAAAATATACTTTTTCATTTTCTCTTTGAAAAAGACCAGTCCCTGAATATCCTGACATTTCATCATGCCTAGAAACTCCTCTCTCTCTAGTTGGAGCCTCATAATTCAACACATATCTATCAGATATGACATTCCCCACTTTTCCAGTTATACTAATACAAGTACCTTCTATTTCCGTAGACTTCGAATTCATAGCTTGCGGATATCCCCACCCATATACTGTTTCATTTAAAACAGCATCTCTAAATTCATACGTTGGTAATTCTTTCATCCAGTTCTCCCATGGAAATGAAATCACGGCTATATCATTGTTCAAATTATAACTATTATAAGAATCAGGTATATATACCCATCGTTCATTTGCATTTTTTTGATCGACTTTATCAAAAGCCCCTTCAATTAAATGGTTATCATATTTTTGATCGTAAAAATCTAGAAATAAATATACTTCCCCATTTATATCAAAGCAGTCACTTATAACATGAGCAGCAGTAAATACGCATACTCTTTCATTTAGATTTCTTATATAAAGAATCCCTGTCCCTTTCAATTTCTCCCTATTACCAACTGCAATTCTTACAACTAACGCTTTATAGTCCCTATCAGTTCCACTCACCATATATATTCAATCCTTCTTTAATCGAATATGCTTTATCTGATAAATAACATAATCTAAGTTTATCATTTTCAATATAGTTACATTTATCATTTGCTGTAAAATATTTATTATGATAGCAATACTCCCACCATTTATAATTACATAATAGTTGAATACCTGTCACACCCCCTTTTTTCAACATTTTAGCAATTCCTAGTTTTCCCGGAACAGTTAACTGACCTTTTAATGTTCTTCCATTTGAGCTTATCAAATATGTATCTGTCTTTATCAAATTCAAAAGTTGATTAGAAATATTTCTTGAACTTCCATGATGCGATGTTTTCACCGCATCTACTTCAAATTCCGAATTAATTCCAAATCTCTTTAATCCTCTACATATTACGGGCGCAACTGCATCTCCCCAAAATGCAATTTTTGCATCATCATATTCAAATATAAAGCCTATCGAAACTCGGTTTGTTATACTAGAATCTGCTGGAGGAAATTTTTCATTCATGAGATCCTTTAAATCTATATTTAAATTTTGAGGCATATTGGCAGAATATCCTTTTGTCACTGCTCCATCTTCATCAACTTTCTTTGTACATTTAGTAACAAATTGTATTAATTCTTTATCTGATGGGCTAACTATTTTTAAAGAAGCACCGGCTATACAAATGTTTCTACCTGCAAAAACACATCCATCTATTTTATCATCAATTTCTTTTTTCTTAAGTATCTCTAACAATGACACTGCTTCTGAAATTGAATATCCCTTTCCTGATGGTATATAGGTCTTAATTGATTCTTCCAACCCTTCTGATGAAATAGAATCTATTCTAAATTTATCGAGAATATCTTTCTTATTATTAAAATAAATGGTATCAACACATTTTTTTAACACTTCTGCATTACTTATCCCAATTCCTTTTATTAATCCTCGAATATGATCTCCATCAATATGTGTAACAAAAATATCAACCTTTTCATTTCTTTCAGCTATATTTTCTATTATTGAAGCAATGTCTCCTCCATTGGATTCTACGCCTCCATCAATTATTATATTATGTCTTGTTCCCTCTTTTTTTCCATATCTAACCCAAAGACAATCTCCCTCATTTGCTGGAAGTAAATAAACATCTACCATAATAATATGCCTTTCCTTATCATATTCATAATAATTCATTAAAATCTTTTGCATAATTGTATGCTTCTTTCATACATGTAGCTTCTTTTATATAATCTATATATCGTTTTCGATAATAATCCATTACCCTATACTCAATCACATCTTTCATCTGCTCTGCTAACACAGAATTCTTTATAATTTCTTTCATTTCATCCCTTAATACCAGCGCTGAATCTTCCCTTTTCAAAAAAAATCCTTTTCCTGATTTCACTAAGAAGTTCACTGGCATCTTAATAATCCTTTTAATATGATCTTTATCCGAAATTTTGCAGTACTGCTCATATGTAATCCCTGTATCCAGATCTTTCCAGTTCGTTCCTGTAGAGAAGAATTCTTTCCAACTTGCCAAAAGTTCTGTTTCTGTCACTTCCATTCTTACATCACCATGATTATAGAAAGCCATCAGTACTGGCATTTTGTATACCTTGGTCATATTGGTGTTTTCCAGCAGTTTTATAAATTCTTTTCCTATTCCCTGGAAGAAAGTTTTTTGTTCATCTGTAAGTTCATTTAATTCATTCAGATATTCCAGATACTTTTTAAATGGATTCTCACTTGAACGTGCAATTGCCTTCTGATAAACGTCATCATCCATATATGTAAATAAATCCATTCTGGATGGTTGTTTGCCGAGTAATTCTTTTACTCTGAAATATTCTTTTTTTATCTGATCTTTAAGTGATTGTTGTTTCTTGTCCATTTCTGCAAACAAATCAATTAATTTCATATCAAAATCAACAAAACAATCATCCGGATAATCTGTTTTATCTGCTGGAGAATAGGTTTGTTTCTCTGCTTTACTTTTTCCTGTCAGTAAGTATCTGACTCTTCCTGCCTTTTCGTAATTGCCGATGAAGTCCAGGACATTGAGATATTCTTTTCCTTTACTTCTCCGCAATCCTCTTCCAAGTTGCTGCAGGAATACTATTGGAGATTCCGTCGGACGGAGAAACATTACCATATCTACAGAGGGAATATCTACGCCTTCGTTGAACATATCCACCGAAAAGACGACTTTGATTTTTCCACTTTCCAATTTCTCAATTGCTTCTGTTCTGTCCATGGAGAATTCTCCATTTGCATTACTGTAAACTGCTGCTGATGGGATTCCTCTTCTGCTGAATTCCTTTGCCATTTCTTCTGCATGTTTTCTGGAACAGCAGAAGCCTAATGCCTGTTTTGAACCATATTTACAGTAATATTTGTAAATCAGATCATGTCTGTAAGCATTTCCTATGTATGTTTTGTTCAGTTCTTCTTCCGCATATTTTCCTCTGACTATATGCAGTTTGGTATAGTCTGTCTCGTCGTAGATTCCGTAATAGTGAAATGGAACCAGCATTCCTTTATTGATGCCATCTTTTAATGAAATCTCATACGGCACATTATAATCACAGATTTCATATATATTTTTGCCATCCATTCTCTCAGGTGTTGCTGTCAGTCCGAGGAGAAATTGGGGTTTAAAATACTCTACGATTTTTCTGTACTGATCATTGACTGCATGATGGAATTCGTCGATTACTACGTAGTTGAAGTAATCCGGTGCAAAGTATTTTTCATTCAGGTATTCTGATTTTCCGAGAGTTGCTACTGAAGCAAAGATAACTGATTTATCCGTGCATTTCTCATCTCCTGTAAAGAATCCATAATCCTCCGAATTTCTTACATTTCGGAAAGAATCTGCCGCCTGTTTCAGGATTTCCTCTCTGTGTGCAACAAATAAAACCTTTTCATATGGTTTGGAATCAAATGCTGCCAGATAAGTTTTTCCGATACCCGTTGCAGCCTGGATGAGCGCTTTCTTTGCTCCTTCTGTTCTTGTATCTTCCAATGCACAGAGTGCTTCAATCTGTGCCCCTCTTGGTTCATACATTGTTTTAATTTTAGTATCTTCTGTATCCTGTTCAAAGTCATATTTGTCAAGATCTTTTGCAACTGCAGGACGATGCCAGTTCTGGGAATATCTCTTTAATTCTTTATCATCGATTATGATGGAATGGTTTTCAAACAAGTCTTCAAATGTATAAAAAAATTCAGCATAGTTTTCTGGATCTTTTTTGCTGCTAAAACGGTAGTTCCATTCTATTCCTGAAGTCAGTGCACTTCTTGAAATATTGGACGATCCAATGTAAAGTTCACTATGGTCTGCATAATGGAATATGTAAGACTTTGGATGAAAAGAACGGCCTTTTTCGCAGTAAAATCTAAGATCAACTCTGTCACCGAGTTTTCTTTTAATCAGATATAGTGCAGACGGCTGGGTTATTCCGAGATAATTTCCTGTCAGGATTCGGATTTTGGCTCCGCGTTTCAGGGTGTTTTCCAGTTCCTGAAGAAGCATTCTTACTCCTGATTCCATAAGGAATGAAACAATGATATCAACGCTTTCTGCTTTCTTCATACTCTGGATTAACTGATAATATAATTGTCTTCTTTTATCAGGTCCGCCGGTCATGGCATCTGTGGAATATTCATTTTCATATCCGATGTTCATTTTTTCTGCATAATTAAGTTCAGCCATTTTTCCTCACCTCTTCCCGATCGGACATCTCCTGTGATCCAGTGTTCTTCTATTTGCAGATTGTGTATCTCCTGTACAAAATCCGCAAATGTATCTATTGTAAAATCTGTAAAGTATCGTCCGTTTCGCTCTCCCTCATACTCTCCATATTTGAAAGAAGTATAAATCCGTCCACCAGGTTTCAACGCTGTGAGCATTTTCTTGAAAACCTCTTTTAGTTCTTTTTTCGGTAAATGAAGAATGGAAGCACAAGCCCATATGCCGTCGTATTTCTCATTCACTTTCAGTTCCTGAAACAGCATCTGTCTAACTTTGATTCCAGTATGTTTACTCGCAATCTGGCATAACTGTTCGGAACCGTCTATTGCCTCTACCAGATAGCCTTGGTCCAAAAAATATTTCGTGTCCCTTCCTGCGCCGCAACCAAAATCGAGTATATATGCTCCCGGATTAAGCTTTTGCAAAAATTTGTCCTGCATTTCTGTAAACTCTACGGAAACAGTTCCAGACGCAAAGGACTGTGCATTTTCGTTATAGTAGTTTAAGGTCTTATCCATCATATTTACCCTTACCCAATTCTCAAATGTCTGTTAAACACCCATTTTCCTTTGTTTTATCTTTAGCATTGCATTATTATTTCTTACATTCTGAGTCACTTGATAAAGTTGACTACTTTACGTCATATTATACTCTTTTTCGACATAAACAGCAATCATTTCTGTCCAATATTGCGCGATATTATATGCCACATTTATAGCGAAACATATCTATAAAAATATCCCTAATATCTATCTGTTGATGCTAATTTCCGACGGCAATACAAAGACTTTGTTGTTTTTCTCTTTTTTGCTCAAAATAAGTCAGTAAAAATTGTCCTTAACTGGCTATTAAAAATTGTTCTATATAATCAAATATCTGAATCTGTAATAATTCTCTCGATACTGTCGAAAAACAGCCCCACAACTGAAGTTCTCTCCAATTGTGGGGCTGTTTTGATTATACAGTTATTCCTGATATACATTTTCATGCTTTCAGATATGTTTTCAAACAAAATCTAACTCTGCTAGTCGTGTCTATGTATTATCCTTATTCTGCAATTCGTTATGCTTCCGCGTCCATCTCCGCCTTAATCTCATCCTCGCAGTCTGCCATTGCCTGCAGTGTCATAGTGAGCAGCTTCTGCAGTTCCCAGCCAAGTTGTTCGGCTCCTCGCTCGATGACTTCTCTGGAGCATCCTGCTGCGAAGCCCTTGCTTTTATATTTCTTCTTGAGGGATTTGAGTTCCATGTCTTTTGTGCTTTTGGATGGTCTCATAAGTGCTGCTGCCCAGATAAGTCCTGTAAGTTCGTCTGCTGCAAAGAGTACTTTTTCCATTTCGTGTTCCGGTGCTACGTCAATAGTTGCGCCACATCCTACTGTGATGCCGTAACCGTGGGATACAACTGAATGGATCACGTCTTCGCCTACGCCTGCTTCGCGGAGCATTTCCGGAGCTTTCAGACAGTGTTCTTCCGGATATAGTTCAAAGTCGATGTCGTGGAGGAGCCCTACAATTCCCCAGTATTCTGCATCTTCGCCATAGCCAAGCTCATTGGCGTACCATTTCATTACTGCTTCTACAGTCAGGGCATGCTGAATGTGGAAGGGATCCTTGTTGTATTTCTTTAATAATGTAAATGCCTCATCTCGTGTAATTGTGTTCATTATTTTGTCACTCCTCATATCTGAATTATCAGGTGGATCAAATCATCCGCTTTACTGCTTGTTTATAACTGAATAACTGCTCTGCAGTTTATCTGTCAATCTGAATCTGGCATACTTCCATTGCTTTCAGTGCATTCTCATGGCTTTCCGGTGTTACGCCTGCGCAGCATTTAGCGTCTACGATGATCGGAACTTCCGGGAGAGATGCTTTTGCCAGAAGTGCATTGGAAATAACACAGATGTCTGTGCATAAACCTACGAATGTGATACTTTCAATTCCCTGATCTTCATCTAACATCTGTAATTCTCCTACCAGAGTTGTGGAACCGAAAGTTTCTTTGTCAATGGGTTCTGTTTTTCTGAGTGCATCTAATTCGCTTCTGATCTGCCATCCTTCAGTGTTACGGATGCAGTGCGGTACAGGAAGCTTCTTTCCTTCCTGAGTGTCGAGATAATTAGTTTCGTGGGTATCTCTGGTAAAAATAACAACTCCATCAAAGTTTTTGATTTTCTCTTTTACACCAGGTACAATGGCAACTGCCTCTTTTGTTCCAAGAGCTCCGTCGATGAAGTCATTCTGCATGTCTACAACTACTAATACCTTCTGCATATTTCCTTCCCTTTCGTTCTTTCTGCACATTTTTTCAGATAATGCTATAAAATCTCTGGAAACGTATGCTGTTATTATTTGTTATTACTATACAACGACAAAGTGTTTTTGTACAGGCAAAAGTGCCTGTTTTACTATAGCAATTCCATAAAATATCAATCATCTATTTTTCAGTATATTTTTCAAATCTGTACTTCTGTTTAATATCCGGATATTTGTCTCTGTCTACTTCACTCATAAACATATCATAGGGTCTGGCGCAGATTTTGAAAGGTGCGTAGAGCGCCTGGTAAATCATCAGTTTTTCACCATTTTCTGTGTGATGGGCTACTGCAAGGACTTTATAGAGATATTCGGAAGTATCCGGGGATACCCATTCTCTTTTGAAATGCTGTACAATGTCGCCTGCATGAATATCGTGTTCCGGTGTTTCCAAAGTGTTTTCATTTTCCGCACTGTCAGGTTCTTCCGGTTCTGTGTTGAGTTCCATATATTCTTCTTTATCAAGGGAAACCGGAATTCCGGAACGGCCGTTGATGTGGACACCGCCATACCAGGTACCTGTGACCTCGCAAATATCACCTACTTCATACTCCATGCTACAGTCATTATTTTTCTTTATGATTCTGATCTTTGCCATTTTATCATCTCCTAGCATATAGTTCTTATTTCATGCAACCAGAAAAACACTCTAACACGTTAGATTATATTCTCCAGCAAGTTCTTCATTTAAAACAACCACCTCAACACCCCATATTTTTCTGACCTTAAGCAATCTGGCTCTTAATTCTGCCAATGGCCCGGCTAGCCACGTAATATCTTCTGCGTTTTTTACAACCAGAATAAATTTTAATTTTACATCTTTCATATTGCTTACCGATCGAAGATTGTCTCCTATCTCTGACGTATCCTGATATCTGTTCATAATTGCCGCCAGATATATCTGCAAAGATGATATAAACTTCTCAGTTATTGAACCATAATATTCTTCGAATTTCTGTTCTTTTTCTTTCGATTCATATCGATTCGCCACATTTGGACAACTTTTCTTTGCTTCCAGAAACACTATATTATTTTCATTATATTTCAGGATAAACTCAACCGTTGGGATTCCATCTCCAAGTTTTTTATAAATTTCAGATGTTTCAATATGAAATAAATCTTTTTCATCATATTTTCCAAAATTCATTCCTGATTCTGGTATAACGCTCACTTTAATGCCACCCCGATTTCTTCTCGATACAACTGACGGAATGTATCCATAATTGTATTATGTTCCAACAATTCAAATTCCGGAGCTATCTCACATAATACTTTGCTGTTTTCATTTTTATATAAGGAAATGTACTGCACTTTGCTGTCCTGTCTCCGCTTTACTTCAATATATTTGGACAAAAAATAGTCATGTGTAGAAACAAAAATCTGTACACCTTCTGTCTCCAGCATGATCAACAATTCTGCCAACACCGGAATATATTTCGGATTGATATTTGCTTCTGGCTCGTCCCAAAACAAAACGGATCCCTTCTCCAGTGTCCCGTTTTTTATCAACTGCCATAAAAGAGCAATTTTACGTAATCCTTCTGCTACCAAATTAAATTCTAACTTTGCCTGTGTACCAGGTTTTAAATAAAAACGATCCTCATTCAATGTTACTTTCCCATTACTGATTTTCTGTAAAATATCCAGATATTTTTTCCTTACAGTTGAATTCACTCCTCTGGAAATGTCAATTTTGGCAGCCGCAATAATATCCAGATACGTATCATCAAATTCCACATTTCCCATTTTTACTGCAGCATCCAGATTCCAGGCATTTGACAAAATCTCTTTTGCCGGAATAAATACGCTTGTGAGATCAGACATCTGCTTTTCCCATTTCTCTTCTGAATTAATCTCTGCATCCCATTTTCGTGTTTTGGTTGAAAATGTCATTCCTATTTTGGCAGTATCAGATTCCACAGAAACCATGGCTTTATTGCTTCCACTCTTTCCTCTGTTTACCAGACGTCCAATTCCAGACTGATCAGGACGAAATAACATAGTTGTTTTCTGTGAAAAAGACACATCATGTTTGGAAGCCTGACATGCTGCATAGGCTAATTTCATAATATGAGTCTTTCCCACACCATTTTCACCAACTAATACATTTAATCCTTCACAAAAAGGAATCTTTATATCTTCAAATACCGTAAAATTCTCTGCTGCAATCTTTGTTAATGGCATTTCCATCACCTCAATATTTCCATTTTTATAAATCAGTTCATTATATCTGTCGCACGACAATATAAAGTAACTTCTATAATAATTTTATATTATAACACATATAAATATGTCAAACAGCTATTTTATTCAATATAATATTGTAAAATCTGAAAGCTTGTAAAAGGCTATAATTATCACTTCCAGTTCTTCCATATCTCCGGCTGATATCCTACTGTCGCCTGTTTTCCGTTTCTTACCACAGGGACTTTGATGATGCTCTGGTTTTCGAGGATTTTCTCTGCTTTGTCTTCCTCTGCGATATAAGTGATCAATGCCAGCAGGTCTTTATCCTTGCAGTCAGTATCTATCAGTTTATCATAACCGCCAATTGCCTGGCAGACAGATTGGAATTCTCCTTTACTTAAGCCTTTTTCTTTCATATCTATAAACTGATATTTAATTCCCCGTTCTTTGAAATAGCGTTCTGCTTTCTTGCTGTCAAAGTTTTTCTTTGTTCCGAATATTTGTATATTCATAGTTTCCTTTCCATTTTATAGCAAAGCAATTTCAAATTACTCTACACATTATTTTTCTTTTTTATTACTCCGATTGCATGACCCAGTATCCTGATCTGATCCGCATTGACCATCATGGGTTCATACTCATCATTTTCCGGAATTAGCAAAATGGTACTTCCCATCTTTCGAAAAGTTTTTAATGTGACATTTCCATCAAGTTCTACAGCCGCAATCTGCCCGTTATCTACCACATTTGTTTTCCGCAAAACGACTTTGTCTCCATTATTAATATCTGCATTAATCATAGAATTTCCCCGTACAGTCAAAAGGAAAGTTTCCGCAGGTGCTGAGATCCATTCTAATGGTAATTTACATATCTCTGTTATACCTTCCGTCATTTCTATCGGAGTTCCTGCTGCTATTTCAGCAAATACAGGACATTGTACCAGTTCGTTCTCTTTTAAACTTCTCTGCGTATTTTCTTCCTGAAGGATAAATTCATCCGGACATTCTTCGTCACACATATACCTGTATTTTTTGTCCCGTACAAAATCCACATATATATATTCAGCAATTCCTGACGGAAGCATTGAAACATCAAACTTCGGAATATCCTCTACTTCTACTCCCTCTTTATTGATAAGTTTCAGTTCATTTCCATCTGTAATAATTCCATAGCAAACCTCTGGACTTACAGCCATATAAGAGCGCAATTGTTCTTCAGCTACGCTTATTCCTGCCTGGTATTGTTTTACCTCAGCCATAATATACGGTACTATCCGATTATTTTTATAAACCATGACAACGACATCAACAAATCCCATTTTTGAGAAAACCTGTACTTTATATTCTACATCTAGCAATTCTGACGGATAATGATAAACTGTTTTCAGTTCATTCAACAACCATTGACGTATTTTTTCTTCTTTACTATAAAGATCTGCAATTTTGTCCTTAAACATATAATTCTGTAAGGGAATATCTGTCAGGCAACGAAATGCCGCTCCCTCCCTCATTTTCAGAAATTTTGGTTCTATACTTGAAATAAACCTCGAAGGAACGCCATGACAACTCATATACAATCTCTCTGTTGCCCTTGTCATACCTACATAAAGTAATTTTCTTTCCATTGTTTCTACATAAGCGGCATCTTCGTTTTCCTGCAATAACATAGGATTCGGAATTAATTTGTCTGATAATCCCATAAGAATTACTATTTTAAACTCAAGCCCTTTTATAGAATGCATAGTCAGCAGCTTAATTGCCTCTTCTCCGAAATTGATTCCTTCCTGAGAAGTATACAGCGTCATCTTTATATTCTCATCTGTTTCTTTTTTAACTTCTTCCAGGATTCTTTTGGTTCTGGCAACAATTGCAATTTCTTTCGCTTCATAGCGTTTAAGAAGTTTCTTTAAAAGTTTTTCCACTCCCAAAATTTCTTCCCCAATTGTATTATACCGGGCAAAAACCGGATAAATCCCCTGCTTATCAATAAGTGAAGGTTTTACAAAGTTATCATCATTTACAATATCTGAGTCTTCTCTGATCAGACTATATGCAGCCTCAGCAATTTGTGTGGTTGTACGATAATTTTTTGCAAGGGATGTGCTTCTTCCTGTCATATCCAAACCTATGCTTGTAAAGCTCCGTCCCTTCACAAGCCATGATGTACTATAAATACTCTGTGCTGTATCTGCTACAAACATAATACTACTGTAATCCTTTTCAGAATCATACATTTGCATAAGACATTGCAGCTGAACTCTGGATAAATCCTGACTCTCGTCAATAATAATATGTGTATATCCAGATATTTTATGGTTTTTCAGATACTTCAAAGCATACAATGCTACATCCTGAAAATCACAAAGATTTTGCGCATAGCACTCTTTCGTATATGTTGCCATTAATTCATAAATCGCCTGTCTGATCCGGCTGTTTTTCTGTAATTTCTGTGGTCCCTCATTGCTTCCTTTGCTTCCCATTCTTCCAATCCTGTCAGCCGACTGATAACTTTCATATTCCACATAATTACAGGCCTTAATCCATGCAATTTCATTTTTCAAAAATCCTAAATACTTTGCATCCAGAATTTTGACATCCCCGAATGTCTTTTTTACATTACTGAGACTTTTCTGCCATATTTCAATTTCTTTTTGTCCCTGGACAATTTGAAGCAGCTTCCCTTTTTCCTGACAAAATGCTCTAAAATAAGAATACAACAGTTTATCTATATTCGTTATTTTTACGTTTTTCTGTAATTCTGTTTTATCAAACAATCCATATTGGTCATCTTTATCAATCTGACCATATATATACTCAATATAATTTGTCAGACTTTTATTATAGGTGACCATCAATATTTTATCGCTCGCACCATAACAATAATTATCAAGCAAAAATGAAATTCTATGTACTGCTACTGTAGTTTTTCCAGAACCTGCTACCCCTCTAATGATTGAATGTCCCATGGCTGAACTCCGAATCAGTTTTTTCTGTTCCAGATTTAGCTGCATACCTTATCTCCTGTATCTTCAAAATATCATAACCATTCCCTGTTTGCACAATTACAATAATTGATATTTATAGTCTTTTGATAACTGTTCAGTATCTTCTTTGAAAGCAGACATCTGAATATAGTTACATCTTTTGTACTTTTATCTTATCATAACTGGTAAATGCTTTCAATGTCAGGTCTTATGCAATTTGTTACGTTCATTTTAAATTTCCATCTATTTCACAGTTTTTTCAAATTCTCACCACATATTTCTCACATTTCCTGGTTATATTATTACCTGTACAGAGCAAAGAGTAATTGCAAATAAAACTTTTTCTTTTTCATACTTTTGCCGGGAATCAATAAGGTTCCCGGCCTCCTTCTTTTATTCCGTTATTTTTTATTCCGTTAGATTTTCTTTTTAATATGGTTATAGATATTCAGTCCTTTTGTCTGTCCGTATTTGGAAATGATAGATCTGTAAATCTGCTGCTTTCTGTTTTTGTCTTCTGCATTTTTCTCCACAGTTGTTGAGACATAATTTACCACTTCCTTTGGCATGCCTGCCTTGTCAAGAACCAATACCAGTTCCTGCTGTAATTTCTTTGTTCCGGCTTTCATGTCAATTATCTTTTGTTTTGGCTTTTTTGTATTCTGATTCTCTGATTGTTTGACAGACTGCTTTTCAGGTTGTTCATTCAACTGTTTTTCTGTTTTTTGACCGGATTGTTCGATCATCTGTCCGTCTTTTTCTTTGACGGTCTGTTTTTTTACCTGTTTCCTCGTATGCACCTGTTTTCCGGAAATCTTCTCGTTTCTGGAGACTTTCACATCTTTTTCTGTTTTCCAGAACTCTATAATATGGTCAAATCCTGTATCCTTACTGATTACAACAATTTTACATTCTTCATCCTGACCTGTGCACTCTTTTCCTATCAGATATCCCAGATAAGATCCCAGATGCATATCTGCTGACTGATTTCCTGTCGGTACTTTATGTGTGACCAGCTTTGCTTCTCCGTGATCATTGATAATATCAAGGTCTATTTTTCTGCTGTTGTCTGTATAAAAAAGATGGATAACATCTGTTTCCCGTAATTTTTCGCATCCTTTGAAACCTTCACTTCCTACATTTTCATAATCAATCAAATAATAAGTTTTAATAATCTTCATCCTCTCTTTATTTGTTAATGTTCACTCCGTTCACAGTAACCTTTATTTTTCTCTGCTGTATAATACTCTGTCATTTTCAGCCGGATAATTCTTTCCTATTTTAACATGCATCTTTCTTCGGCACAACCACATAGTGGCAGCTCTCCTGGTTAGTATTTCCTGGTTGTCTTTCCTGCCTGTTCCAGTCAGACAGAATATTATCATATCCACGAATAGTATTCCCATATTGCCACCATAATAAATTTACATACCTTTTGTGAAAAATGACGGTTTTTTCATCAAATTTGAGTTGATAAATCTTTAACAAATTTCAAAAAAAGGCAAAAATCCTGTTGATTTTAAGCGTTAAATATGTATAATAGTAAAAGAGAAGCGATACCCATTCGCTTTTATGGTAAGGTATCTTAAGCCTGTTTAAACAGGCGCTTTCATTAACGAAGAAAAGAGGTTAAACGTAAGATGGCAAAAATCGATTTAAGCAAGTATGGCATTACCGGAACTACAGAAATTGTCTACAACCCTTCTTATGAAGTATTATTTGAAGAAGAAACCAAACCGGAACTGGAAGGCTTTGAAAAAGGTCAGGTCAGCGAACTTGGTGCAGTTAACGTTATGACAGGTATCTACACAGGACGTTCTCCTAAAGATAAATATATCGTTATGGATGAGAACTCCAAAGATACAGTATGGTGGACAACAGACGAATACAAAAACGATAACCATCCTGCAACTCAGGAAGCATGGAATGCAGTAAAAGAAATCGCTAAAAAAGAGCTCTCCAACAAGAGACTTTTCGTAGTAGATGCATTCTGCGGTGCTAACAAAGATACTCGTATGGCTATCCGTTTCATCGTTGAAGTTGCTTGGCAGGCACATTTCGTAACAAATATGTTCATCCAGCCAACAGCTGAAGAACTTGAAAACTTCGAGCCAGATTTCGTTGTATACAACGCTTCCAAAGCTAAAGTTGAAAACTATAAAGAATTAGGCCTTAACTCTGAAACAGCTGTAATGTTCAACATCACAACTAAAGAGCAGGTTATCGTAAACACATGGTACGGCGGAGAAATGAAGAAAGGTATGTTCTCTATGATGAACTACTTCCTTCCACTCAAGGGTATGGCTTCTATGCACTGCTCCGCAAACACAGATTTAGATGGCAAGAATACAGCAATCTTCTTCGGTCTGTCTGGAACAGGAAAGACTACACTTTCTACAGATCCTAAGCGTCTCCTGATCGGTGATGATGAGCACGGCTGGGATGACAACGGCGTTTTCAACTTCGAAGGTGGATGCTATGCTAAGGTTATCAACCTGGATAAGGATTCTGAGCCAGATATCTACAACGCAATCAGAAGAGATGCTCTTCTTGAGAACGTAACTGTAGATGCAAACGGCAAGATCGATTTCGCAGACAAGAGCGTTACCGAGAACACTCGTGTTTCTTACCCAATCGATCATATCAAGAATATCGTACGTCCAATCTCTTCTGCTCCAGCAGCAAAGAACGTAATCTTCCTGTCAGCAGATGCTTTCGGAGTACTTCCTCCAGTATCTATTCTGACTCCAGAGCAGACACAGTACTACTTCCTTTCCGGATTTACTGCAAAGCTTGCTGGTACAGAGCGTGGAATTACTGAGCCTACACCTACATTCTCTGCTTGCTTCGGACAGGCATTCCTTGAGTTACATCCTACAAAGTATGCTGAGGAACTCGTTAAGAAGATGCAGAAGAGCGGCGCTAAGGCTTACCTCGTAAATACCGGATGGAACGGATCCGGAAAGCGTATCTCTATCAAAGATACCCGTGGAATCATCGATGCAATCTTAAACGGAGATATCAACAACGTTCCTACTAAGAAGATTCCTTACTTCGATTTCGAAGTACCAACCGAATTAAACGGTGTAGATACAGGAATTCTTGATCCTCGTGATACTTATGCTGATGCTTCTGAGTGGGAGACAAAGGCTAAGGATCTTGCAGCAAGATTCATCAAGAACTTCTCCAAGTATGAAGGAAATGCAGCTGGTAAGGCACTGGTTTCTGCTGGTCCTCAGTTATAATTTCCCTGTATCAGGTAAATTCGATATGCAAAAAGAGCATCCCATGTGGATGCTCTTTTTATTGTTTACCAAAACTCAATGCTGTAAATTCTGTTAAAAATCTAATTTAAGGCGTCAGCCCCGCTCTCTCTGGTACGGATCTTTGTAGCAGTACGGATCTCATAGCTGAAAATCTTTCCATCCCCGACTTCTCCGGTAAATGCAGCCTTCTGAATGGCATCAATGGTCGCTTTCTCCCATTCCTCGGACGATACCACAATCTCAAACTTAATCTTCGGCTGCATCATAACATCTACTTCTGTACCACGCACTCTCTTTTTATATCCCCTCTGTGCACCGCATCCCATCACTTGTGATACGGTGATACCATTCACATCAATCGCGTTTAATGCTTCCTTTACATCCTCAAAAACTTCTTCCCGGACGATTGCTTCCACTTTTATCATCATAAGCTTCTTTTTTCTCCTTATACATGATTATTTTATACTTCCAGATTTATCTCTGTCTCGAAATAACTGACGGATCCATTATAACATACGAGGTCTGTTTCTGGGACTTATGAATCCAGACCATTAAATGTCGGATACGCACTCTCTCCATGCTGCGAAATATCCAGACCAACTTTTTCTGCTTTTTCATCTACACGAAGCTCCGTAAACAATCTTACAATGCCAAGGCAGACCAGTGTACCGACAATCGCCACGGCAACTGTCACAACAATTCCAATAATCTGTGCAACAAATAAACGGTAATTTCCAAAAAACAGTCCATCCCAGCGGGCGACCGGATTGATAGAATGTTTTGCAAACAATCCGGTTGCAATTCCTCCCCAGACCCCTCCGATGCCATGGCAGCCAAATGCATCGAGTGCATCATCAATCTTTAATTTTCCTTTCAACAGGGAAATGGTACCACAGCAGATCGGGCTGACCAGTGCTCCGATGATAATTGCCGACCAGATCGGAACAAATCCAGCTCCCGGTGTAATTGCAACCAGTCCAACAACCAGACCGGTAGAGGCACCTACTAAGGTAGGCTTTCCATCCTTGATCACATCAATAAACATCCAGGACATCATGGCGCTTGCACTGGCAAGTGCAGTTGTCATAAATGCATGTGCTGCCAGTCCGTTTGCTGCCAATGCACTTCCTGCGTTAAATCCAAACCATCCAAACCATAAAATAAATGCTCCGAGTGCTACAAACGGAATGTTATGTACCCGGTATGCCGTCTGTTCATATCCTCTTCGCCTGCCAAGGATAATGGAAAATACCAATGCACTGACACCGGAACTGATATGTACCACATTTCCTCCGGCAAAATCAACCGATCCGATCTCTGCAAGAAATCCTCCCTGTCCCCATACCATGTGCGCCATTGGGTAGTATACAATGACGGACCAGAACATAATAAATAAAAACAATGCCTTAAATTTTACACGACCCACAAGAGAACCCGTGATCAAAGCCGGCGTAATCATTGCAAACATCATCTGAAATGCAATATAAACCAGATGCGGTATCGTCGACGCATATGGACCTGCTTCATTCATTTTAATTCCATGCAATCCAAACCACCGGAAATCTCCAATAATTCCTGCATGATTTCCACCAAAAGACAGTGAATATCCAAACAATACCCACATGACAACCGACAATCCCATAATCGCTGCGCATGCCATCATGGTGCTGACGACATTCTTTCTTCGCACCAGTCCTCCATAGAAAAAGGCTAATCCAGGTGTCATAAAAAACACCAGAGCTGAACATATCAGCATAAATCCCGTATCCCCTGCGTTCATCTAATCTTCCTCCATTCTTTTATACTTTTAAACGCAAAAAAAGGCGTCAAAAGAATTCTCTTTTGACACCTTCGTCGTAGATAATCATAGCAGACTTATTACTCCAATGCAAGCATTTTTCCATAATATTTGCTATTTTTTATGGTACGAACTACTTCTTTCGTACCATTTTTCCGTCATTTCATAAAATCTTCAATCTTTTGATTCAATTACAATAAGTTGTCCGGAAGATAAAGAAATTGACGCTTCATCTGAAACAATTTCATTGCTGATTCCGAGAGAATTAAATCCTCCCATCGTATAATCCGTAAGCGGATACTTTAATCCACGCAGGGTAACACCACTTACTTTTTCAGAAAATGGAATCAAAGAAACATACTTTCCATACTGCTCCGCTTTCCGGATCGTCAACGGCTGATTAATCATGCGGATACGATTATGTTCATCGACCAGGCTGATCTTTATCTGTTCCTCCAGACCAATACCAAGCAGACTGATATTGCCCAGTACATGATCAATTCTGGTACCGGTTGCACCAATGACCACAATCTCCATTGCACCTCTGCGAATGGCCTCCCGGATCGCATATTCCGTGTCGGTATCATCCTTTTCCGGATTCAGCATGCACACCTCGATCTGCTCTTTGTCATGAAAATATTCAAGGGTATCCGGATTTACCGAATCAAAATCCCCCACTATGATATCCGGCAGAATATGATCCCGATACAATGCTTCCATTCCCGCATCTGCCGCTAATATGACATCAAATCCTCCATTTTTTACAATCCAGGTTAAAAAACCTTCCTTCACTTCTCCCCCGGAAACAATTAAATACTTCATCTTCTACCCCTGCCTTTGCAACTTTTCCAGAAATGCTTCCACATTCTTTTCGATCTCTTCCTTGAAAACCGCAGAACCTGCCACAATTATGTTGGCTCCTGCATCCATGGCTTCTTCCACATTTTCCAGATTAATTCCCCCATCTACTTCAATATCGGTCTTACATCCGGACTGCTTCACAAGATTTTTCGCTTCACGCACTTTATCTAACGTATACGGAATCAGTTTCTGTCCTCCGAATCCCGGATTAACGGTCATGATAAGAAGCATGTCCACCTTCGGAAGAATATATCGGACAGTTTCCAGCGGAGTGGCCGGATTTAATGCCACACCGGCCAGAACCCCCTTTTCCCTGATTGCCTCCACTGTGCGGTCAAGATGCCTGCATGCTTCTGCATGGACCGTAATAATATCCGCTCCCGCGTCAACAAAATCATCTATATAGCGAATCGGTTCCTCAATCATCAGATGGACATCAAAAATCCGATCGGTACATTTACGAATGGAACGAATGATCGGAAATGCAAACGAAATACTCGGAACAAACATTCCATCCATAACATCGATGTGTACATATTCCGCACCTGCCTGATCCAGCAACCGAATCTGTTCTCCCAGATTAGCAAAATCTGCCGATAAAATTGACGGTGATAAACAGTTCATTGATTCCTCCTAATACTTGCGCATGTTCTTCATTTCCTGATAAAGCTGCACGTAATTGTCATACCTCACCTGCGATATTTTTCCTTCTGCAAGTGCCGTCTTAACGCCACAATCCGGCTCTCCGATGTGACTGCATCCGATAAATCTGCATCCAGGCTCAAAACGCACGAACTCCGGATAACATGTCCACAGATCCTCTTTGGAAAATCCGGGCAGATCCATGGAACTAAACCCCGGAGTATCCATAATATAGGTGTTTTCCGCAATTGGTATAATCTGCGAATGGCGTGTCGTATGTTTTCCCCGCTCAATCTTGTCACTGATTCCTCCGGTCTGCATCTGCACCGCATCCTGCAGATCATTGATCAGCGAAGATTTTCCTACTCCGGACGGTCCTGCCACTGCCGTCATCTTTCCCTGCAACACAGATTTGAGTTTTTCCACATTTTCCTGTGTCTTTGCACTTGTAAAGAGCAGCTCATACCCCGCCAGTTTATAAATTTTTCGTAATACTTCTCTTTGTTCTTCCGTCACCAGATCGCATTTGTTAAAGCAGATCGTAACCGGAACTTTCTGATATTCCATCATACACAAAAAGCGATCCAGCAGATTAAAATTCGGGTCCGGTTTTGCAGCCGCGAAAATTACGAGTGCCATATCGATATTTGCCACTGCGGGGCGGATCAGTTCCCTGGTACGTGGAAGAATTTTTTCTACATTTCCAATCTTTTTTTCTTCATCCAGTACAACGATTTCCACATCATCACCCACGAGAGGTTTGATCTTCTGATTACGGAAAATTCCTTTTGCCTTACATTCATAAATTCCGGTTTCTGCCACGTGAACGTAGTAGAAACCGGAAATTCCTTTTACAATCTTTCCCTTCATATATTACCTACTGTTTTGAAAAGCTGACAGAATGTGTTTCTGTCTTTGTAGACGTATCGGAAAGACCTTCATCATCTATTTCTTCAATGCTCCAGGTAATCGTCACTTTACCGGACTCACATGCCATATCGGATGCCCCGATCGTAAGAGAACCATCGACATCACTGGTTCCGCTTGCATAGGTCGTGCCATCACTTCCCGTCAGTGTATAAGTTGCACTGACTGCTCCTTCCGGTGCTGCATATGACTTTGAGAATTTATAGCTGTAATTTATCTCTTCCGGTCCCTTGCTTACCGTAATCGTTACCGTTGTATCTGCCGGTACAATCTTGCCGGATGCTACACTCTGTGAAATTACCTGACCTGCTTTGACAGAATCACTGTATTCTTCTTTCACTGCAACTTTTAAGCCAGCCTTCTGCAAAGCCGCCTGTGCATCTTTCTTGGAGTGACCCTGAACAGATGGCACCGTACTAGACTTCTTTCCCTGACTGATCACAATCGTAACCGTACTTCCCTCCTGTGCATTTCCGCCTCTCGGGCTCTGGGAAACAACCTTTCCTGCATCTACGGAATCATCATATTTGTATGTTTTGGACACTTTAAATCCGGCAGCCGAAAGGGTAGAAGAAGCATCTTTTTCCAGTTTTCCAACTACATTTGGAACCGGAACATCGTTCTGCTCACTCTGACTCTCCGAATCTGTGAAATCCACATTTTCTGTTCCGGCAACAATTACATTGATTGTCGTTCCGGCAGATACTTCAGAACCACCAACCGGGTCCTGATTCAGAACGGTTCCTTCCGGCTGATCCGACTTCTGCTCCTGAATAACAAACATATACAGCCCCTGTGCTTCCAGTTCAGACTGTGCCTCCTCCTGTAACTTTCCGCATACATTCTGTACCATGACAGGCTGTTCACTTTCTGTCTGTGTCTGTGTCTGCGTCTGTGTCTGCGTCTGCGTTTCTGTATTCTTTGATGAATTACTGCCAAAACGGAATAAGCCAAAGAAACTTCCCACAAGGTAAATAATCACTGCAAGGATTACAACAAACACCACAATTCCCATGATGGTCATTGCCTTATCCATCTTCGGACTGAGTCCTTCGTTTTCGTCCTCATCCTCATCGTCCTCATCCTCATCCGGATCATAGGAAGATTCCAGCTTGGAAGCGTGCCTGTCTTCTTTTGGCTCCCCCCCGTGTTCTTTGATCTGCTTTAATTCTTCCCCACTGATGACCTTGGTCTTTCCATTGTCCACAAGCGGAGCAATCACAACAAAATCCTCATCCGGATGTACCAGCGATCTGCGCAGGTCCGCCAGCAGATCTCCAATGGTCTGGTAACGGCGGTCCGCATTCTTCTGTGTACATTTTAAGATAATCTTCTCCATGCTGATCGGCAGATTCTTTGCATACACACTTGGAGGTGTCATCTCTTCCTGCAGATGCTGAATAGCGACTGCAACCGTTGTATCTCCGTCAAAAGGTACACGTCCGGTTACCATTTCATACATAACAATACCCAGAGAATAGATATCGCTTCTTCCGTCTACAAACCCGTTTCTCGCCTGCTCCGGAGAAGAATAATGAACCGATCCCATCACATCCGAGCTGACGGTATTGGAAGATGCGGCTCTGGCAATACCAAAGTCCATGACCTTGACTTTTCCCTCTGTGGAGATCATGATATTCTGCGGTTTGATATCCCGATGGATGATCTGTTTGTTGTGGGCAGCTTCAATACCTCTTGCTACCTGAATGGCAATACTGACGGCTTCCTTAAAGGATAACTGTCCTTTCTTTTCAATGTATGTCTTAAGTGTGATTCCCTCAACATATTCCATGACGATATAATGAAGCCCCTCTTCGCTTCCTACATCATAGATATTTACAATATTTGGATGCTCCAGCCCTGCTGCTGACTGTGCCTCCGTGCGAAATTTTGCTACAAATCCACGATCTTCCGAAAATTCCGGTTTTAATACTTTTATTGCCACAAAACGGCCAAGCACATGATCCTTTGCTTTATAAACATCGGACATTCCGCCTGCACCAATCTTACTTACGATTTCATAGCGATCTGCTAAATACGTCCCAACTGTTAACATTCTTTCACCTCATCAAGAAAATGGTTCTATAATCATTACTGTAATATTGTCTTTTCCACCGTTGTCATTTGCAGTTTTTACAAGAAGTCCGGCGCGTTCCTCAATGGAAGCATCCCGCAGAATAATACTGCAGATTTCTTCGTCTTCCACCATATTCGTGAGTCCGTCCGTACAGATTAAGATGTGGTCATCTTTCTTTAATTCCACTTCAAAAAAATCTGCCTCTACTTCTTCCCCTGCACCGACTGCGCGGGTGATAATATTTTTGTCCGGGTGCTCACGTGCTTCCTTTGCACCTACTTCACCGATCCTGACCATCTCTGCCACAAGAGAATGATCCCTCGTGATCTGCCGGATGCCATCCGTACCGATGATATACAGTCTGCTGTCTCCGACATTTGCAACATAAAGCCGTCCGTCAATAATGGTGGCTGCAACAAGTGTCGTCCCCATACCTTTTTTCGCTTCATCTTCTGCAGCTTCTGTGATCAGAAGTCTGTTTGCAGTTGTTATTGCCTCTTTTAAAATTGTAACTGGTTCTTCTCCCGAACTCCGAGACACGGATGCAACGATGCGCTGCGTTGTGTAACGCGATGCGTAATCTCCTGCCTTGTGTCCCCCCATGCCATCTGCAACAATGTACAGATTCGGGAGATTCCCAACGGGTTCATCCGACGCGAAAAAATAATCCTGATTCATTTCACGAAGAATGCCTGTATCCGTTATGGAATACGTCTTCATCCGCTTTATCCTTTCTCAATTACATGTAATATACATACTCTTCCATCATCTGTCTATCTTAGCACATGACTTTTCGTTATGCAAGTCTCTGATTCTCTTTGTACTTGCGCCTTAATTGTCCGCAGGCACCATCAATATCACGCCCCATCTCACGGCGTACTGTCACCGTTAAACCACTCCGTTCCAGTTTCTCCTTAAAAGCTTCGATGACATGTGCATTTGACTGCACATAATCCCGCTCCCTGATCGGATTCACCGGAATCAGATTTACATGACAGTTCATCCCGTGGATCAGTTCCGTCAGTTCTTTTGCATCTTCTTTTGTATCATTGACACCACCTACCAGACTGTACTCAAACGTCACACGTCTGCCGGTCTGTTCAAAATAATACCTGCAGGCATCAATTACTTCATGAATGTCATATTTGTTCGCCACCGGCATCAGCTCCAGACGTTTTTTCTGGTTGGAAGCATGTAAAGATAATGCCAGCGTAATCGCAAGTTTTTTATCCGCCAGTTCCCGCATCCGCGGAACAATTCCGCAGGTGGAAACAGTCAGGTTTCTCTGGCTGATGTGAAGTCCGTTCTCATCCGTCAGCAAAGTGATAAATTTTACCAGATTATCAAAATTATCCATCGGTTCCCCGGTGCCCATGACAACAACATTCGAAATCCGCTCTCCGATATCCTTACCAATCTGATAGATCTGATCCAGCATTTCCGCCGGTGCAAGTCCTCTCACCAGTCCGTCCAGTGTTGATGCACAGAACCGGCATCCCATCCGACAGCCGACCTGTGAAGAAATACATACGGAATTTCCGTGCTTATATTTCATCAGCACACTCTCAATGACATTTCCGTCTTCCAGTAAAAACAGATATTTGCGGGTTCCATCCAGTTTTGAAATCTGTACCTGTTCTTTTCTGAGTGTGATGATCCTGCAGGTCTCATCCAGTCTCTCCCGCAAGGTTTTGGAAAGATTCGTCATCTCCTCAAAGCTTTCCACCTGCCGCACATGCAACCACTCATATACCTGCTTTGCACGAAACGCTTTCTCCCCCATATCGGAAAAAAAGGTTTTTAATTCTTCCAGATTCATGGACTTAATATCTGTCTTTTCACTCATCCTCTTATTTACTCCTTACCAGCTTTGCAAGAAAAAATCCGTCACTTCCGGCTTCTCCCGGGAAAATCTGTCTCTGGAATTCCAGGGAAAATTCCGGATGTTCTTTTAAAAACCATGCGGTGTTATCCTCATTTTCTGACCGGTGGATCGTACAGGTACTGTACACAAGTGTCCCGCCCGGTCTGACATAATCCCATACAACAGAAAGAATCTGTCTTTGCAGTTTTGCAAGCTCTGCCGCCTTTTCTTTGGTCATCTTATAACGGATATCCGTCTTCTTTCCCATAACGCCAAGTCCGGAACACGGCAGATCACAGACTAAGACGTCCGCTTTCTGATGGGAATCCGGATCATCCACCGTTGCATCCATCTGTACCGCTTTCATATTTGACAATCCATGTCTGGCTATGTTCTCCCGGATCAGATCCACCTTATATTCTGTCAGATCCCTTGCCTCTACCATACCACTTCCCTGAAGCAGTTCTGCCATATGGGTACTCTTTCCTCCCGGTGCCGCACACACATCAATCACATAATCATTCTTTTTCGGTGCCGCAGTTTCCGCAACCAGCATGGAGCTGACATCCTGTACATAAAACAGCCCTTCTTTAAAACTTTTCAGTCCCGCCAGATAATCCAGCCCGGATATTTCAAAAGCATACGGCAGTTCCGGAACCGCATGTACTGTCACCCCTTCTGATTTAAGTTTGTTTACGAGTTCTTCCGGTGTCACAGCGGAAAGATTGGTACGGATCGTCAGCCGGTTTTCTGCGGTAAGTCCCTCCAGAATCTGACGGGTCTTTTCCTCTCCATAATTTTCGGTCCATATGTCCACGATCCATTCCGGCATCGAATATGTAACGCTCAGATTCGGGAAGCGAACTTCTCTCCATCCTCTTGCCACACTACGCAGCACACCGTTGACAAATCCGCTCAGACCGGAAAACCCACGCTTTCTCGCAAGCTTTACCGCCTCGTTGCACACTGCGGAATCCGGCACACTGTCCATATACATAATCTGATAAACGCTCATGCGCATAAGATTGCGGATGAGCGGTTTCATTTTCTTTACTCTGGTTTTGGAAAACTGATCGATCACATAGTCCAGTGTCAGCTGTCTTTCCAGCGTTCCTTCCATCAGGCGCGTCAGAAAAGCGCGTTCCTGTTTTCCCAGATACTGATATTTATCGAGCACATCGCGGAGGACCAGATGACTGTACTGTCCCTCCTCATTGACCGCCAGAAGCATTTCCAGCACCAGTGCTCTCTCATTGACCTTAGTCGTCACGACTTCTTCCTCCAAACAGTAAAACGATTCGAAGCAGCTGCAGAATCGCAGCTGCTGCACTTGCCACATACGTGAGTGCTGCTGCTGTAAGAACTTTTCTTGTGTAATGGAGTTCCTGATCTCCCAGGATTCCCTGTTCCCTCAGCTGAACCATCGCACGACGCGAAGCATCAAACTCAACCGGAAGCGTAATCAGCTGGAATAACACAGCAAACGAAAACAGCAGAATTCCGATATTGATAAGCATCATGGAGGAACGGCTGTTTATGATCACACCAAGAATGATCACCGGCCATGCAAGCATGGAACCAAAGTTTGCAATCGGCACAAATGCGGTACGCAGCCGAAGCGGCACATATCCTCTGGCATGCTGGATCGCATGTCCGCATTCATGTGCTGCCACACCCACAGCTGCAACCGAAGTCTGATTGCAGACACTGTCGGAAAGATTGAGTGTCTTATTGGCAGGATTGTAATGATCGGTCAGATTTCCCGATACATGCTGCACCCGCACATCATAGATTCCTGCTGCGTGCAAAATCCGCTCTGCCGCCTGTGCTCCCGTCATTCCTGACATACTGCGGTATGCGGAATATTTGTTGAACGTTGTCTTTACCCGTGCAGATGCAATCATACAGATCACTGCACCGATAACAACCAGTATATAGGTACTGTCCCAATAAATGTATGGCATAAATCTACCTCCGTCTTACTGCTGTAAAAAAGATCCCTCTGCAACCGGATAGCCACGCAGAAATGATCCTGCATCCATCCGTTTCTTACCGGCAAGCTGTACTTCCAAAAGTTCCAGTCCACCCTCTCCGGTCTGTACCACCATCGTATTTTTTCCAACTTTACAGATACAACCCGGTGCATAAGCGCCATCTGTCTCCACCACCCGGGCTTTCCAGATCTTAAACGCTTTATTATCCAGATGGGTATAGGCACTCGGCCATGGATTTAATCCACGGATCAGGCGCTCAATCTCCACCGCCGGCTTTTTCCAGTCAATATCTCCCAGCTCCTTGGAAATCATCTTTGTGTGGGTACTCGCCTCATTGTCCTGCGGTGTAAAGGTCGCCGTTTTGTTTTCCAGCATCTGCATGGTTTCCACACACAGCTCGGCGCCGACTGCCGCCAGCTTGTCAAACAGACTTCCACCTGTCTCATCTTCTGCAATGCGCACCTGTTTTTTGGCAATGATATCTCCGGTATCCAGTCCGACATCCATGCGCATAATCGTAACTCCCGTGATCTCATCTCCATTGATGACCGCCCACTGGATCGGTGCGGCACCACGATATTTTGGAAGCAGGGATGCATGTACATTAATGCATCCGTATTTCGGAAGATCAAGAATACTCTTTGGAAGAATCTGCCCGAAAGCCGCCACTATGATGATATCCGGCGCAAACTTTTTCAAATATTCCACACTTGCATCTTCCCGGATTTTTACCGGCTGGAATACTTCCAGTCCATGGGAAACCGCACATTCCTTTACCGGTGGAAACTGCATGGTATTCCCGCGTCCCTTTGGTTTGTCCGGCTGTGTAACCACAAGCATAACCTCGTGTCCGGCTTCTATGATCTTTTCCAATGTATTCACCGCAAAATCCGGTGTTCCCATAAAAATTACTTTCATATTATTCCTCTTCCGGCTCCTCATAATTCACATCATGAAGTCCGCCTTCTACTTTTTCTGTATACATATGTCCATCCAGATGATCCAGTTCATGGCAAATGCAGCGTGCCATCAGACCTTCGCCTTCTACTTCCCACTCATTCATGTCCAGATCATAAAATTTTGCTTTTACATGGTTCGGACGTGTAACCTGACCTGCTTTTCCCGGAAGACTTAAGCATCCTTCATCTCCGGTCTGCTCTCCGTCAGACTCGATAATTTCCGGGTTGATCATAATAAACGGTCCCTGTCCGTCCCCGATATCAATGACTACCATACGCTTTAAAATTCCAACCTGCGGTGCCGCAAGACCTACACCGTTTGCCTCATACATGGTCTCCAGCATATCTTCCGCCAGAGTACGGATGCGATCCGTCACCTCCGGAATCGGTCTGCATACTTTTGTCAATACGGGATCTCCCTGAATTCGAATTGTTCTAAGTGCCATAATTACCTCCTAAAAACCACTTGTTGGGTTAAAATCAAACTGTACAGACACATTGGAAAATGTGCTGTTATTTTTTATTTTTCGTTCCACCAGATCCTTACATGCCACCAGCGTCGCATATTCCGGTGCCTTCATGTAAATGACCTTTCGGTAAACATCACTGATTTTTGCAATGGATGCATCTGCCGGTCCTACCAGCATAATATTTTTGCCTTTCTGTGATATCACGCGATGCAGAAATTCTGCCAGATCCCTGGCTGCAGCTGTCGTCACCTGCGGATCGGTTCCCGTACAATGAATCAGAAGCAGCTGCCACACCGGCGGATAGGCAAGCATTCTCCGATAGGCAATCTCCTGCTTATAAAATGCATCGTAATCCTGTTCCTTTGCGGTCTGAATTGCAAAATGATCCGGATCATACGTCTGGATTACCGCCTGTCCCGGTTCCTTTCCCCGCCCGGCACGTCCCACCGCCTGGGTCAGCAGCTGAAACGTCCGCTCCGATGCATGAAAATTCGGAACATGCAGAGACATATCTGCGGCAAGTACTCCTACCAGCGTCACATTCGGAAAATCATGCCCTTTGACAATCATCTGTGTGCCGATCAGGATATCTGCCTCCTGATTGGCAAATGCATGCAGAATCTTCTCATAAGCATCCTTGGTCCGTGTGGTATCAAAATCCATACGCATCACACGTGCCTGTGGAAATCTCTGCCGCACCAGCATCTCAATCTTCTGCGTGCCCGCCTTGAATCCGCCTAAATATTTACTGCCGCAGGATGGACAGATCTTTGGCAATGGCTGCTCATATCCGCAATAATGACAGACCATCCGGCCTCCCGCATGCTGGCTCAGCGAAACATCACAATGAGGACATTGTATCACATATCCGCAGGCTCTGCATGAAATAAATCCGGAAATTCCTCTCCGATTTAAAAACAGCATGATCTGCTGACGTTTTTTTAACCGGTCTTCCATCAGTTCCTGCAATCTCTCCGAAAAGATGGAACGGTTTCCTGCCCGCAATTCACTGCGCAGATCTACGACCTCGCAATCCGGCAGCGGTTTCTTCTCCACACGCTCAGACAACGTCAGAAGCTGATATTTTCCCTGCATTGCCTGATAATAACTGTCCACTGAAGGAGTGGCAGAACCAAGAAGTACCGATGCATCATTCATGCGCGCCCTCTCGATTGCAACATCCCTGGCATGATACCGCGGTGCCGTCTCACTTTTATAAGACGTTTCATGTTCCTCATCTATAATAATAAGCCCTAAATGCGGAAATGGTGTGAACAACGCAGACCTGGGTCCGATCATAATATCAATATCCCCCGCCTTGGCACGTTCAAACTGATCAAAGCGCTCTCCCTGGGAAAGTTTGGAATTCATAATGGATACCCGGTCCCCAAACCGGTTATAAAAGCGCATCACGGTCTGATAGGTGAGTGCAATCTCCGGGATCAGGACAATTGCCTGCCGTCCCTGTGCCACCGTATGCGCAATCAGTTCCATATAAACTTCTGTTTTTCCGCTTCCGGTTACTCCCCTGAGCAGATACGTTTTATGAATTCCAGCATCCAGATCCGAACATACTGTGTTCACAACACGCTGCTGATTTTCATTCAGTGTCAGATGATATCCCTTCTGATCCATATGTGACACAGGATTGCGAAACTGTCTGCTGCTCTCCACCTTAAGAATCTGCTGCTGTGCCATACCCCGGATCACTGCTGCTGATATATTCAGTTTTCCGGTGACAAGCGAATAATCCAGTACGGATTCCTGTATCAGTTCCCGCAGCAGCCTTGCTTTCGCCGTATAGTGTTTCTGTTCAAAGAGTGCCAGTTTCTGCTGCGCCTCTGTCTTCGGAATCAGTAATACAATCTCCCGCTTCTGTACTTCTTTCGTCTGCCTGCGGATCGGGAGTACGGTCTTTAGTGCCTGATTCATAGTGGAACCGTAATTCTTCCGCATCCATCCGGCCAGTGCAATGAGCTGGGATTCCATTGCCACGCTTCCCTCATGTACCGAAATAATGGGGCGAATCCGTCTGGGATCAAATTCGGCATCCTCCGTCAGTTCAATGACATACCCTGTCAGTTTACGATTTCCAAATGGAATATCCACCTGTACACCAACCTGTATTTCCTCCTGCAGATTTTCCGGGATGCTGTATTGAAAAGTTTTATCCAGTTTTTCTACCGATATATCTACAATAATATTTGCATACTTCATACTTATTCTTTTCTCAAAACACAGTTGACCAGGCCCTCATAGGTATTTACAGCAGCCTCAATCACCGGAGAAACGCCAAGTTCTCCCAGTGCTGCACTGCATTTCGGCCCAATCGAATAAATATCCGTAACGGATGCCAGTGTTTCTCTCTCCTGTGGCTTTAAACTGCCAAGCATCCGCTCCGCCGAAGACGCACAGGTAAAAAAGATCGCATCGTATACATCCTTGTCCACTGGCACCTCCATCGGACAAGGTACATTTTCGTATACATTGAGCCGTCCGCAATCACAGAAAGAAAGCAGTGTATCCACAAGGTTATCCTTTGCATTTTTTGCGGTAGGATACCAGATTACTGCCCGCTTAAACGGATCTCCGCGAAATTCCTGATCCAGATATTCCTTTAATTCCTGTGCCAGATTCGTACTGTTGGAATGTTCCGGCATAAAGTCTGCACAAATTCCATACTCCCGCAGTTTTTCTGCCGTCTTTTGTCCAATCACTGCACATCTGGTATGGAAAAGTGCCCGTGCATCCAGCCCCGATGCAAATACATTTTTCATAAAATAATCCACACCATTGGCACTTGTGAACAATAATACGTCCACATGCGCCAGTTCCTGTGCGGTATACACTGCCGGCACACCGACAATCTCACCTGTCATACACTCACTGGTATATGCCCCCTTTGCCCGGAGCATGGCGGCCAGACGTGAAGGTTTTGGACCAATTTTTGCAACCAGATAATGTTTCCCCCACAGCGGCTTCTCTTCAAAAAAATGCAGCTGGCGGCGAAGTGCAACCACATCCCCAACAATGATCAGTGCCGGAGAGGTCAGTTTCGCCTCTTCCACACGATCTGCCAGATTCTCCAGCGTACCCTCACAAATCTCCTGCGCTTCTGTCGTAGCATGGGAAATCACAGCTGCCGGTGTCTGCCGGTTTCTTCCTGCCTGCATCAGTCCATCCACAATCTGTCTTACTCTCGAAAGTCCCATGAGAAAAATCAGAGTTTCTTTTGAATCTGACATCGTTGTAAAATCAGGTTCTGACAGATCCTCTCCGTTTTTTTGGTGTCCGGTGATCACCCGAAAGCTTGTGGCAACACCACGGTGTGTGACCGGAATTCCTGCATAAGCAGGTCCTGCAATGGCAGAAGTCACCCCCGGAACAACGGTATAGGAGATTCCATGTTCCCGCAGATAAAGGCCTTCTTCTCCTCCACGCCCGAAAACAAAGACATCTCCCCCTTTTAAACGAACAACGCAATGATATTCTTTTGCCTTCTCGACCAGCAGTTCATTGATCTGTTCCTGCGGAAGCGTATGATGCCGGTCCGCTTTTCCTACATAAATACGCTCACAGTCCATTCCTGCATACCCCAATAATTCCGGAGACGAAAGTCTGTCATAAATAATACAGTCCGCTTTTTTTATCAATTCCAGTCCCTTGACTGTGACAAGTCCCGGATCTCCCGGACCTGCACCGACCAGATATACCATAGATGCCATTCTTTTTTCCTTTCCCTGTCAGCACTGCTGCTTTTTAATAAATGCTGAAAATTCATTTTCCGGCATTGGTTTTGCAAATAAAAATCTATCTTATTATACCACTTCTGCGGTATTGCCCGCAACCGAACCCCTATCGGGTACACCCGGTTTCCCGCAATGCACGCTGTGCCGCTTCCTGCGGTGTCTCTCCGAAAACCTTACATTTCTTTATACTGCTTCCATCCGCACTTCCGACCATTCCAAGCAATTGCATCCTTCCATCGGGCAATTTGCAGGCATATGCTCCGATCGGCATATGGCAGTCCCCCCCGGTTCCCTTCAAAAACAGCCGCTCGGCACATGTAATCTCCTCCGTCACGATATCTGAAAGTGCATTCACCTGCCCGGACAATTCTTTGTCGCCTTCCCGCAATTCCAGTGCCAGCGTCCCCTGTGCCGCTGCCGGTATCATCTGTTCCGGCTCAAAATACTGCGTGATCAAAGAAGTTCTCCCCAGCCGGTGCAGTCCCGCCGCCGCGAGTACAATTCCGTCCAGTTGTTCTTCCTGCATCTTTTTTATTCTGGTATCGACATTTCCGCGTATTCCCGTAATGCGCAGATCCTTTCGAAGCTGCAGAAGCTGAAATGCCCTTCTTCGGCTTCCGGTGCCGATCACAGCATGCTGTGGAAGTTCCTCCAGTGAAACGGCTTCCCGCAAAATCAATACATCCCTCGGATCTTCCCGTTTCCATGCATGTGCAAACACAAGTCCGGACGGCTGTTCGGCCGGCATATCTTTCATACTGTGTACTGCAAGGCTGATCGTTCCATCCAGCAGTTCCTGTTCAATTTCCCTCACAAAAAGTCCTTTATCCCCAATCTGGTCTAACGCTTTTTTCTGTTCCCGGTCGCCTTTTGTGGATATAATTTTCAGTTCGTAACTGTTTTGTGGATAATGTTTCTGTAGGCGGTTTTTTACATACTCTGCCTGCGCCAATGCCAGTTTTGATCCTCTCGTTCCAATGATCACATTCATTCTTTTTCTCCCTACTCCCGGATTTCGGTATCAAACTGAAATAAATCCTGCAATACCTTTTTATACTGTTCCTGCTGCTCTTTGGATTCCGTCTGTTTAAGCTCCAAGATCGGCTCCCGGATCAGACGCTTTAATGATGCCTTTAAAATCTTTTTTACAATTTTCTGATCCCTCGTACTCAGATCCAGTTTGCGGTTTAGATATGCATAACTGTCCTCTACAATTTCCGTACAGCGCTGCTGCAACGAAGCGATCGTCTCATCGACACCGGTCGTTGCCAGCCATTCCCTGGTTTCCCCGATGGCTTCCCCTATCATGCGCTGACCTTTTTGCACCAGTTCTTCCCGCTGCTTCCGGTTCGTCTCTACAATTTCATTTAAACTGTCAAGATTAATCAGAAGTGCCTGGGAATTTCGTCCAATCGCCGTCTCCACATCCCGCGGAGATGCCAGGTCCAAAATTGCAGTCGGATGTAACAACTGTATGTCTTTTTCCCGGATAATATGATGCGGGGAGGCTGTAGCGGAAACTACCAGCTCACACTCCTTCATTGCTTCATACCGCTTTTCAAACGGAATGATGGTAAGTGTGGGAAACTCATGCAGGAGATTTCCGGCATGTGAAAATGTCCGGCTGCAGACTGTTACATGAGAGGCCCCGTATTCATACAGATAACGCAGAGCCAGCGTTGCCGTATGTCCGCTTCCCACAACCAGTGCTTTTTTCCCTGCAATTCCAAACGTTTCCTGCAGCTGGCGGATTCCCACATAGCTGACCGAAAGCGGCCGTTCACTGATTCTTAACTTTGTCTTTATCTTTTTTGCACAGGTGACCGCATCCTGTACCACACGGTTTAACTCTTTCCCGGTACTTCCAACCGTCCGTGATAATTCAAATGCATCCCTGACCTGTCCTAAAATCTGGTCCTCTCCCAGCACCATGGACTCCAATCCCGCAGTCACCCGGAACAGATAGGAAATGGCATCCATTTCCTCCCGTTGTTTGAGATATTCCGAAAAATCTACTCCCGGAAACATCTCTTCATACAAGGTGCGAATCACGCCAAGCGGCTGTGCAATCTCTTCCGGTGCAAAAAAATAGACTTCGCTGCGATTGCAGGTCGAAAGCACAAAACATTGTTCAATTCCTGCTTTCCCGGCTTTCTGCAGAAAATCAATTTTCTGATTATCGGTAAAGGACACCCTGTCACGGATGTCCTGATCTGCATGTTTATAATCAATTCCTATATATCCAAATTTCATTCTGCAAAGTACTCCTGCATCACATGGATGGTCTTTTGTATATCTGCATCGGTATGCGCATCGGACACAAACATGGATTCAAACTGTGACGGTGCCACATAAATTCCATGATCAAGCATAAACCCAAAATAATCGGCATATGCTTTGGTATCCGCGGTTGTCGCAGAATCGTAATCTGTCACATCTTCTCCGGTGAAGAAAATACTCATCAGAGAGCCGATCTGATTGACATGCACACGGTTTCCTGCGGCATGGCGCACCGCATCCGCCAGCATCGCTGTATTTTCCTGCAGCCGCATATAAATATCCGTATCTGCCTCCAGAATACGAAGTGTGGCAAGCCCTGCAGCCGTAGCAATCGGATTGCCGGAAAGTGTTCCTGCCTGATAAACCGGACCGTCCGGGGAAACCATACGCATGATATCCTCTCTTCCACCATACGCGCCGACCGGCATACCTCCACCAATAATCTTTCCAAACGTGGACAAATCCGGCGTAATATGAAAATACTCCTGTGCTCCGCCCAGTGCCAGACGAAAGCCGGTGATGACCTCGTCAAAGATGAAAAGTGCCCCGTAATGTTTTGTGATCTCACGCAAAAACTCCAGGAATCCGTCTGCCGGCGGAACAACGCCCATATTTGCAGCCACCGGTTCCACGATGATTGCTGCGATCTCATCCGGATAAGCCTCAAACAGTGCCTTGACGCTGTCCGGGGAATTGTATTCTGCAACCAGTGTATGTCTGGTAAAATCTGCCGGAACACCCGCACTGTCCGGAACAGATGTTGTCAATGCCGCAGATCCTGCTTTTACCAGAAGTCCGTCCGAATGACCGTGATAACATCCACGGAATTTGATGATCTTGTCACGCTTCGTATATCCCCGCGCAACACGGATGGCACTCATCGTTGCCTCTGTTCCGGAGCTTACCAGACGGCTGACTTCCATGGATGGCACCAGCTGTGCCAGAAGTTCTGCCATCTCCACTTCCCGCTCTGTCGGGGCGCCAAACGTAAGACCTTCCTCACATGCAGCCTTTACCTTTTCGATGACACGTGGATCGGCATGCCCCAGAATCCCGGGTCCCCAGGAACATACATAGTCGATCATTTCATTTCCATCCACATCGGTAATATGGGAACCTTTTGCACTCTGAATAAAACGCGGCGTACGCCCTACAGCCTGGTACGCACGTACCGGGCTGTTCACGCCTCCCGGAAGCCGGAGTTTTGCTCTCATATAAAGTAATTCTGATGTCTGGTCTGTCATGTTATACTTCTCCCTTCTGTATCCATTCTGCCACGTCCAGTGCATGATAGGTAATGATCATGTCTGCTCCTGCACGTTTCATCCCGATCAGATTTTCCATCACGATCTTTTTCTCATCGATCCATCCGTTTGCCGCCGCTGCTTTTACCATGGAATATTCCCCGCTCACGTTATAGGCAACAATCGGAATATTATAATTTCTGCGGATCTCCGTAATGATATCCATATATGCCATTGCCGGTTTGGCGATAATCAGATCTGCTCCCTCTGCAATATCCTCTTCCACTTCCCGCATGGCTTCACGCCCGTTTGCAGGGTCCATCTGATAAGTTTTCCGGTCCCCGAATCCCGGCGCAGAATGTGCCGCATCACGAAACGGTCCGTAATATCCGGATGCAAATTTTGCGGAATATGCCATAATCGGTGTATAGGTAAATCCGGCCGCATCAAGTGCCTGACGAATCGCCCCTACACGCTTGTCCATCATATCGCTCGGCGCAATGATATCTGCCCCCGCACGCGCATAGCTGACCGCCGTCTGTGCCAGAAGCGGCAGTGTCTCATCATTTAAAATAATTCCATCTCTGATCAGGCCACAATGTCCATGCGAAGTATACTCACAGAGACATACATCTGCTATCACAAGCAGATCCGGGTAATCCTTTTTGATCCGGCGGATCGCGGTCTGTACAATGCCGTGCTCATCATAAGCCCCGCTCCCCACTTCATCCTTATGTTCCGGAATTCCAAAAATCAGAATTGCCGGAATCTGCAATGCTTTCACACGGTCTAACTCTTCGTTCATGCGGTCAACGGAATACTGGCAGATGCCCGGCATGGATTCCACCGGCTGTACGATATTTTCCCCTTCCATAACAAAAAGCGGGTAGATCAGTTCCTCTGTCCTCACGTGATTTTCCCTGACCATACTTCGCATAACAGCAGTCTGTCTTAATCTTCTTGTTCGATCCATTCCCTTGTTCCTCTTTTCTTTTACTCTTTCATACGCTTTTCCTGTATAAGAATCTGTTCCAGTTCTTCCGGTAACAGTGAAGTTTTTTTCTCTGCAAGCAGCCTGGCAAGAATGGTCTGATATACCTGTCTGCGCAGTTTTTCTGTTTCTATCCGCGTTTTTACCACCGGACGGATACTTCCCATATAATCGTTAATCTGTCCCAGTTCTTCCGTCAGAATTTCTTTCAGAGATTCTTTTAAATACTGTGTGAGCACCGGACTGTTTCCCGCACTGGAAAAAGCCCCCACCAGATCCCGGTGTTTCAGATAGGACGGAAAAATAAAACTGCAGTCCTCCTGCTGATCCACGGCATTGACCGGAATATGCTTTTTTTGTGCCATCCGGGCAATCCTGTGATTTTCTGTGACATCATCAGTAGCTGCCACAACCAGAACACATTCCTTCAGATCCTCCGGTTCAAAGGTACGTTCCTTTACACATACATTTCCTGTAAGCTGCAGAATCTGCGGGTCAATCTGTGGTGCCACCACCGTAATCTGCGCCCCGAAATCCAGAAGCACCCGGACTTTGCGCAATGCCACAGTTCCTCCGCCTGCCACTAAACACTTCTTTTTTTCGATATCTATAAACATTGGAAAATAAGCCATAATACCCTTATCTTATAATTGTTTTGTGATTTTTTCAAGTATATCTGCCGGATAATCGCATATCCTACATGCATAGTATTTTTTGCGGGAGGTCTTTTCATGAACTGGAAAACATTTTTTATCTGTGGTCTGACCGGATGGTGCATGGAAATCCTGTTCACCTCGCTGGGCGGACTGCTGCGGGGAGATCTGCTGTTAAACGGACACACCTCCATCTGGATGTTTCCGATCTACGGACTTGCCGCAGTCATCGGACCTCTTTCCGTGCGTCTGCGCCACTGCCCTGTGCTTCTGCGCGGCTGTTTTTACGGTGCCGGCATCATGCTCGTTGAATTTATCAGCGGCAGTATTCTGCGGCTTTTCTCCCTTTGTCCCTGGGATTACAGTAAAACTCCCTACAATATTTCCGGTCTTGTCCGCCTCGATTATTTTCCTGTATGGTTCACCGCCGGGCTGATCTTTGAATATATTCTTTCCCAAAAAAAGAAGCACATCCTCTCGTGATGTGCCCCTTTTTCTTACATTACTTTTATCTGACGCCGGTTCGGATTGGTATATTTTTCCTCGCAATACTTGCAGCGGTACACTTCTTTTTCCTCATCTGCCAGAATAAAGATCTGATCCAGTTCCTGCTCGATCGATGTCACGCAGCGCGGATTTTTGCACTTGATGACATTTTTGACCTGCTTCGGAAGCTTCAGTTCCTTTTTCTCTACGATCCGGTCACCCTTAATCACATTTACCGTAATATTATGATCGATAAAACCGAGAATATCCAGATCCAGTGCTTCAATCGGACACTCTACTTTGATAATATCTTTCTTGCCCATTTTATTACTTTTTGCATTTTTAATAATGGCAACGGAACAATCCAGCTTGTCCAGCTTCAGATCATGATAAATCTGAAGACTCATTCCTGCCTGAATATGATCCAGTACAAAGCCCTCGTGAATTCCACTAATATTCAGCATCTTTACTCCACCTCGATTCCCAGTAATGTCAGGATCAGTGCCATACGGACGTATACACCATTCTGTACCTGTGTAAAATAAGCCGCACGCGGATCATCATCCACTTCAACGGAAATTTCATTGACACGAGGCAGTGGATGCAGCACGATCATGTCATCCTTCGCAAGTTCCATCTTTTCTTTGGTCAGAATGTAGAAATCTTTCAGACGGATATAATCTTCTTCGTTGAAGAAACGTTCTTTCTGTACTCTTGTCATATAAAGAACATCCAGCTGGCTCATGGCATCTTCTAAACGCTCCACTTCCTCAAACTCCACATGATTTGCCTGAAGTACATCCTCCCGGATGTAATCCGGAATCTTTAACTCTTCCGGGGAAATCAGGATAAATTTCACGTTTTCATAACGGATCAGTGCATTGATCAGGGAATGAACGGTTCGTCCGAATTTCAGATCCCCGCACAGACCAATCGTAATATTCCCCAGTCTTCCTTTCAGGGAACGAATAGTCATAAGATCAGTTAACGTCTGGGTTGGATGCTGATGTCCACCGTCGCCTGCATTGATTACAGGGATACGGGACTTCTGGGATGCAACGAGTGCCGCGCCTTCTTTCGGATGCCGCATTGCACAGATATCTGCATAACAGGAAATAACTCGAATCGTATCAGAAATGCTCTCGCCTTTGGATGCTGATGAAGAATCAGCACTCGCGAAACCTAAAACAGAACCACCGAGGTTTAACATGGCAGCTTCGAAACTTAATCGTGTTCTTGTGCTCGGTTCATAAAAACAGGTTGCCAGTTTTTTGCCATCACAGGCATGTGCATATTTCTTTGGATGCTTCTCAATGTCGCTCGCCAGATCCAACAGCTGATCCAGTTCCTCTACGGAGAAGTCTAAAGGACTCATTAAATGCCGCATTTTTATCCTCCTTCAGCTTAACGCATTTTTACTATCATATAATAAACTGCGGCTATTTTCAAGGCTAATATAGCAGCTATATAAAATTAACATGGGCGACAGCAGAAACACAATGCCTGCGCACACAGCAGACTCATGCAGAAATTGCTGTAATTTCCATAAGGACGCTCATACTCACTCCCCATATTGGTATACCAGGTTCCGCCATATTCAAGATGCTGCTGGAACTGCCGGTACTCCATATTGCTCGGCTCAAGTTCCACCGCACGGCGGATATGCTCAATCGCCGTTGCACTGTTTCCCACGCCTTCATTTGCCACCGCACTGTAATAGTACCACTGTCCGGCACGCTCGGAAAATGGAATCGAACTTAACACATTGAGTGCTTCCGGATAACACTGATTCTGAATATAATTAAGTGCCGCCTGTAATTTTGGAGAAGTCGCACGGCTCTGGGAACGGTAGGTTCCATTTCCATAATAATACTGTCCGCTGAACCCTCCAAACGGCCCCTGTCCATAGCTTCCTGTGCCTGCCGATCTGCCATCTGCAGAACCTGCACCATAACTGTAGCTTCCGGAAGTTCCCTGCTGTTTTTCCTTCATAATCAGATCATAGGCCTGCTGCACCTGTTTGAAACGTTCTTCCGCCTGATCTTTGTTCGGATTGTTGACATTTGCATCCGGATGATACTTCCGGCTCAATGTACGGTATGCTTTCTTTATCTCTTCATCCGAAGCGCTGCGGCTGACGCCGAGCACCTGATATGGATCTGTCATGATTTCTTCCTCTTTTTCTTCAACTGAATGTATTCATACTTGGACCATACACCGGAATACAGAATATTCCGCAGAATATCCGCGTGAAGCAGAATCGGCAGGCGTTCAAAAGACTTCGCGCATTCCGAAATCATGCTGGTCATCATCAGACGGCACAACGTCTCATACTCCTGCTCATCTTCTGTATCCAGATACCGGAGCGGGTTGTAACTGTCTTTTTTTTCATCTTTATCCCGGTCCTCGTAGGCATCCATCAGGTAGATAAATTTGCCCAGATAAAATCCAAGTGTTTTCAATTCATCATACCACTCGTCCTGCTTCCATGCAAATATTTCTCCGAGCATCTCGCCTGTCAGCCCTGCCACAAGATCAATATTCGTCTGTTTTTCCGCCTCATAAGTTGCCAGTTTCTCCATATACTGCTCAATGGCATTAGTCTGCCGCGGATAATTTATTTTGATCCGCTGATAATCTTTCTCAAACATTGAGGCAATGGTTTTCTTCGTGTAATTATGGTCATCTTTCCAGTCATCCACCAGATTGTAATATGCCAGAAGAACGTTCATCTGTGCCGCATAACTCTGAATATCGTTTTCCCGCAGCTGCCGTTTTTTCATCGGATGCATCATACAGGTAAATTCACCAGTCTGCGTGTCCGGCTCATACAGACCGGTCAGCAGGACGACCAGAAATGTCATATCATAATTCAAAAGTGCCTGTCCTTTTTTTCCACAGAACTCTTTTAATTTCCGGCAAAGTCCACAATAATACGACTGATATATTTTTTTATTTTCTTCCGACAGCTGTGCGCCGTTTACATTAATATATCCGAACATACTGCCTCCGATTTAGGTTCTGCGAATAAATTTTTCCCTGCATTTCGGGCAGGTAATCTCTATCTTTCCATGTCCCCTCGGCACACGGACTTCCTGTTTACACATCGGGCACTTGAAAAAGCGGTAATCCCTTGCCTGTCCCATGCGTTTTTTAAACCGGTTCCACGATACGGTGCGGTTATAACGGAAATTCAAATACTTCTGGTTTTCTTCATAACGTTTGGATGTATTTCTTGAAAATACCCGGAAATACATATAAATCATTAAAATCAGCGCTACAAAGGAAAACAGGCCGATGCGTGTAAACATACCGACAAGCAAAAGAATCAGAACAAGCCAGGACTGCATCCGTGCCAGTTCATCCATGCCATTTCTTCCCTGCATAAAACGATACAATTTGTCTCTCATACAATTCCTCTTTTCTGTGTTTCGTCGATATTTTTCGTGTCTTATATTAGTTATATATCATGGGAAATCATATCGTCAAGCAACGTATTTTCTTTTCATATACTTTTCATAAAGTGTTTAGAAATCCGGGAAATTTATAATGGTATAGACGTGAAAAATGAAAATTTCCAAAGAATACTGCTGATATTTACGGAAAACATCTTAAGAAGAAGGACGATAAGCCGGGTTATGTCGTTGGGTGATCATCTATCTAGTACGATTGTTGCCAACCGTCTCAAGCGACCTACCTAAAGCTGGCGGGCCACGTCAGCGCTTTGTTTCGGTCTTGCTTCGAATGGGGTTTACATGTGCCCTCTCTGTTACCAGCGAGGCGGTAGTCTCTTACACTGCCTTTCCACCCTTACACGGCAAGCCGTGCGGTTTATTTCTGTTGCACTGTCCCTGGAGTCGCCTCCGCCAGACGTTATCTGGCACCCTGCCCTTTGAAGCCCGGACTTTCCTCTCCTGCATCCTTTCGGTCATGCAGCAGCGACCATCTGTCTTACTCAGAACCTCCTTACTATACCACAATTTTTTTCGTATGTCCATACCGCCGTTCTGGCATTTTCTTCTATCCCTTTATACCTTCAGGCAGCTTCCTCCGATAAACTCCCGGATAATGGAGTTTTTGGGGATGATCTCGCTGTCGATCCCCAGGAAATAATCCAGGAATTTCAGCAGCCGCTTTGCCTCGTCGTACTCCGGCACATCCCTGGGGATGCTGAATAAAAGGGGCTCCGCATACAGCTTCAGCACCGCCAGCTCATAGACCAGCGCCGAGTTGAACATCACATCTGCCTGCTCCTGGAAGGGGAAGATATTCTTATCCTCGCCCCGGCGCACCGACGACCAGCGGCGGATGGTCTCCAGAGCCGAGGTCCCCCTGGTCCTGGCATCCCGCACCATGCGGCGGATGATCCGCCCGTCTGCCGTGGGGATCCGGTTATGCTCGTCCACGTTCAGCTGGGTCAGGGCGCTGATATAGATCTTAAACCGGCTTTCTGCCGGAAGGGAATAGCTGAGCTTATCATTGAGGCAGTGGATCCCCTCGATGATGAGCACATCGTTCTTTCCCAGCTTTAAAAAATCTCCATTGTATTCCCTGGTCCCGGTCACAAAGTTAAATCTGGGGATCTCCACCAGCCTGCCGTTTAAAAGACCATTCATGTCCTCATTGAATTTTTCAATGTCCACACATTCCAGGGCCTCCATGTCCAGCTTCCCGTTTTCATCCCTGGGATAATCCTCCCGGTTCTTGAAATAGTTATCCACAGCAATGGGGTGGGGCGTATAGCCCAGGGCCCGGAACTGGGTGGCCAGACGGTGGCTGAAGGTGGTCTTTCCAGAGGAGGACGGTCCGGCGATCATCACCAGTCTCTTGTCCCCGGCCTTTGCCGCCTGCTCGGCAATATTGCCGATGGTCTTTTCCTGGAGTGCTTCCTGCATCAGGATCAGATCCGCCGCTTTTCCTTCCGAGATCAGCCGGTTTAAGGTTCCCACATTGGGGACCTCCAGGCAATCGCTCCAGCGGTAGGAATCCCTCAGCACCTGGAACAGCTTTTCATGGTTTCCGCTTTTCTCCACCTTCCGGGGAGCTTTCGTTTCCGGGAGCAGGAGCAGAAAACCGGAGTGATATGGGATCAGGTCAAAATATTTCACATACCCCGTATTCTGCACCATGTATCCGTAAAAATAATCCTCAAATTTTTCAATGCTGTAAATATTGACCCTGGACGCCCGCCGGTACATGAAGAGCTGCTCCTTATCATGCATCCCGTGGCGGCCGAACAGCTCCACTGCCTCATCGGTGTTGACGCTGCGCTTTACGATCGGCAGCTTTCGCTCCACCAGAACGTGCATCTCCTCCTTCACTCGGTCCAGGAGCTCTTCCGTCAGGGCCACGTCGCCCTCCAGTTCTCCATAGATCCCGTTTCCCAGGGCGAAATCCATCTGGACCTTTTTGATCTTTTCCCTGGGGATCACATCATAAAAGGCCTTCAGCATTACAAAAACTGCGCTTCGCTCATACGTCTTTTTCCCCACCGGATCCTGAAAGGTCAGAAATTCGATCTGGGACTCCTTCGTCAGCGTCTTGTGGAGCTCCTTCAGCTTCCCGTTGACCCGGGCCAGCAGGATATCCTCCTGGAACTCCGGCTGGAACTCCTCCGCCACTGTAAAGAGCGGCGTCCCCTCCGGGTATTCTCTGGTCTTTCCGCATGCATGAACCTTGATCATCATAAGCAGACCTCCTATCCTACACCACTGCCGCCGGGAAATGAACCGGCATTTTTAAAATCTGTATCTGGTCTCCCAGTCTTTGTCTCAGGTATCCCTCCATATAGTCCATAAAAATATGCTCCAGGCCGTAATGGCCGGCATCAATGATCATCAGTCCCTGGGCTGCCGCGTCGATGCCTGCATGGTGGCCGATGTCCCCGGTGATCAGCGCTTGGGCCCCTTTTTCCAGGGCCGCCTGGATGGTGCTGCCTCCGGAGCCCGGGCAGACAGCCGCCCGTACCACCAGCTCCTTTTCCCACAGCCCCTCTCCGTAAACCGTCACAAAGGGCAGGCCGAAGGTCTCCTTTACCCGGCGGGCCAGCTCCATTCCCGTCACAGGAGTCTCAAGGCTGCCTGTCTTTCCGATCCCATAAAGGACCCCATTCTCCTCTCCCATGGCTTCCAGCGGCTCTCCGCCGCAGATCCCGATCCGTTCTGCCGCCAGGTCCGCCATGCAGCCGGGGGCAGAATCAAAATTGGTGTGCATGGCAAAATAGGAAAGATCCGACTGGATCATCTCCACCAGCCGCCGGCCGATGAAGTCCTCATCGGTCACCCGCTTTATGGATCTGAAGATCAGCGGATGATGGCTTACGATCATATCTGCCCCCTGCCGGACAGCCAGAGCCACTGCCTCATCATCGGCATCCACACAGAGAAGGAGCTTCTTTACTTCCTTCTCCTTCCTTCCCGCCAGAAGCCCCGGGTTGTCCCACTCACAGGCCATACGATGGGGCGCCAGCTCCTCCAGTATATTTATGATCTCACTGCATCTCATTCTGTACCTCCCGGTTATACCGCAGATCCTCCTCTGCTTCCCGCTTCTTTGCGGCGGCCCGCTCCGAGTGTGCGCCCAGAGGACCCAGGCTTTCTGCCAGGGAGCAGAGCTTTTCTTCCTCTTCCTTTAAATATTTCAGAAAAACAGGATCCTTTGCATCAATCAGATATTGGCTGTAATAAAAAAATCGTTCCGGCCGCTCCTCCCGATCATCCTCTCTCTTCCTGCCCACAGAAAGGATCGTATAAAATTTCCCGTCCTCA
>OGCO01000673.1_pt1 | contig 56936 bp, 46 predicted proteins | sample 1570171 | NCBI WGS metagenome assembly OGCO01 (sample SAMEA4370583, study PRJEB24528) | human gut metagenome
TTGTAAAGAAACAAGAGGGTATGACTGTAACAAGCCAGGAAGAAAATATGATTCAGCATTTCCAAGAGCAACTTGAGCGAGATAAAGAAAGTTCCGCATATAGTCAGATTTATAATAAGATTGCAAGTGGTCAAGAATTAACCGCTTCGGAAGAAGATGCTATTCGCCAGAAAGACCCTAAAGCCTATATGGAATATAAAGCTGCAAGAATGGAACAAGAAGCTTATGAGCGTAGATTGAAAAACTGTAAAACAAAAGAAGAAGCTCAAAGACTTCAAGTAAATGAAATGAACGGTAATTTAGCGGAACTAAAAAGTATCGTGAATAATCCGAATATTCCAAAGAGCGAAAAGCTTAAGGAAGCTCAACGTATTATGGGAAATACCTTTAGAGCAGTAGAAACATTTACGAAGTTTGTAAAGAGTGCGGAATTTAAGGATTTGCCTACAGAAGAGGATATTGTTGAGGCTTCTAAGTCAGAAACATCGGTTGTAGAGGAATTAACAGATGCTGAAACATTTGAACAATCAAGCGATTCCTTAATATCTCAGACAACAGATTCCGTAGATGATGATGCAAAAATAATAGATGATTCGAAGCCGGATGCTCAATTAGAAGAGGTTCATCAGATTGAAAAGGATGTTATGGAGGAAATGAAGGACATCGAAATAAAGCATTTTGGTGAGAAGAAATCATCTGTGAGAATAGATATTACGGTATAGAAAATGTCTGCGTGAAATTCCAGTTTGTAGATGCAAATACATAGTAAAAAGGACAATTATGAACCAACTAAATAACATTTCAACCCCAAAGGGAAGAAAAGTATTTTCAAGAAGAATACTTTTCTTCTTTTTTTTTACTTTAGCAGTCATTGCTTTGGCTCTGGGACTTTGGTTAAAAAGAACCATGGATCAGGAGATCAAGCAGGACAACATAGAAAAAGAGATTACCACGGAGAAAGAAAAGGATGGCGTACGGAACCTCCACAAAAAGTATAAAGATATGATCGGGTGGCTAGAAATCAAAGACACCGGCTTTTCTTATCCGGTTATGCAGACAGGTATCAAAGGTCATCATGAAGGTGACTGGCAGTATTATCTTCACCGGGATGTGCATGGTGATTACAGCTTTTATGGGACACCGTTTTTAGATGTCCGCTGTAAGACAGACAGTGACAATCTTATCATTTACGGTCACAACATCAACGGGAGACGGTACTTTGGCTATCTGAAAAATTTCCGAGAGGAAACATTTTTTAAGGAACATCCCGTGTTTTCGCTTACTCCGGCAGAGGGAAAGAAGCAGGACTATCACATCGTTTCGGTATTGGAGACGGACAAATATGCAGATTACTATTCTTTTACGGATTACGGAAATGAGAAGGATTATTACGGGATGGTAGAGAAAATCCTAAGTCATAGCAAGTTTCAGAGTGAAGCGGCAAAGAAGATGAAAAAGGAAATGGATGAAAGTGATGCAGAGACATTCTTTCGGAAATATAAGTTTGTAACGCTTTCCACTTGCCGGACGATGGATGGGAAAGATAAGCGGCTTATGGTAATCGGCTGCAGGAAACGATAACAGGAAGTAAGGAGGACAACAATGCATAAGGAATTAGAGGTTATGAAACCCCGTTGCAATGGATTATGGAAACGGGGTGCAGGAACGGCAGCATTGATCTATTTTTGGATACTGACAAATGTGCCGGTTGCAGCACTGGCGAAAAGTGAAAAAGGAAAGAGTGATGCAACAGATACCGGAGTGACGGAAGTTACGGACGGCATCAATGTAATCAAGGACTTGGTTCTTGGCTGTGTTGGTGGAGTTGGCGTGATTTTTCTTGCCTGGGGACTGTTAGACTTTGGTACCGGGTATTCGGCACATGATACAACACAGCAGAGTCAGGCAATTAAAAAAGTAATCGGTGGTCTGGTTATGATTGCAGTTCCGGCAATTCTGAAACTACTGGGTGTTTCGTAATGAAGACTTGGAATCCTGAAAGGAGGTGATGACGGTGGGATTGTGGGATTCTGTAACGGGATTTTTTTCCGATTTAGGAGACTTCTTTAGTGGTAAAGACTTTTTTGAAGCTGCCGGGTACGCATGGAATGACATGATGAAACTGGCAGCCGATGTTTTGACGAAAAATCCATCTTCCGGCACCTACAAAGATGTCTGGGAAAATATATCAACGATCTATACCACCTTAAATGTAGTTGCAGTTTCCTTGCTCTGCATTTTTTTCTTGTATGGATTTTGCAGGGACAGCTGCGACTTACATGCAGATCTGACATTTGAACGAACGATAAAAATGTTCATTCGGTTGATTATAACCTCAAATGTAATGAGCATGGCGCTAAGTTATATGCCGAAGTTTTTTGCATGGGGCAAGAACCTGACCTCTGCAATTTTGGGAGAAAACAAACTGTCAATGATTTATGACTTTGATGGCGTAAAGGTGTATGAAAATATATCCAGTGCAGACTTTGGAACGATGACCGCTTTTTTGACAAGCATCCTGTTTTTCTTATTTACCGTCGTGTGCGGATTTATCGTGGTGCTGACAGTGTTAAATCGTATTCTAAAGATTTATATGATTGCTCCGTTTGCAGGTGTGGCATTGTCTACTCTTGCAGCAGGAGGTCAGACGGCAAATGTGGGTTATTCCTATATACGCACCTTTTTTGGATATGTGTTTTCTGCGCTGCTTATTGCAGTTGTGATTGTCATCAGTGCAAGTTTTATCAATACCGTTGCAATCGACACGGATAATGCAATCATCCGGCTGTTGGAGTATTGCTTGAAAATGGGTGTCATTTCATCTTCGGTAAAGATGTCGGATAGCGTCATGCAGAAAGCATTTAATTTATAGAAATGGGGGAGAACAATGACAAAAACAATCAATCCGGATGTGGCTGCCTTTAAGGAAGATTTCTTTAAGGGATTGTCTTTCAGGGAGTGTGTATTCGGAGCAAGTGCACTGCTAACAGGAGTGGGAGGAATCCTGCTTCTGCATTTTTACTTTGGCGTAGGAATCAATACAGCTATTACATTGTGTATGCCGGTAATCGGTATCATCGGGCTGTGTGGATTTTACCATAAAAACGGACTGACATTGGCTCAGCTTGTGAGAAGGAGTATAAAGCTCATGTTTCAAAAGCCCTATGTCTATGAAACAAGAAATCAGTGAAAGGAATTGGAGGTACAGACAAATGGAAGTAGAAAAAAACGAAGAAAGAAATGATGAGAAAATGAGGATGGATATTGAAAGGAATACAGACAGTGAAAAAAGGCTGATGGGGTACATAACCGCTATTGCGGAAAGCCGGGATCAGTAACAGCAGCGTTTGGACATTATGTCCAAACAGAAGCAGGTGCAGGAGGAAAAAGGAATGACGAAATATATAAAAATCTCTGTATTAGCACGAGAGACAGCAAAGAAAGTCTGTCGTGGCAGAGAGCAGTGGATTCGATACCTTGATGTTGCGTCAAGGTTATATAAGTATCCCTTTGAGGACCAGCTACTCATCTATGCACAGCGACCGGACGCAACTGCCTGTGCCTCGCTTGAAATGTGGAATGAGAGGATGTTTTGCTGGGTAAACCGGGGAGCAAAAGGAATTGCCCTTATTGATGGGGAAAGTGAAAGACCAAAACTTCGATATGTCTTTGATGTGTCCGATGTTCATAAGGCAAGACGGATTGGTAAAGATCCGTTTATCTGGCATTTGAGGGAAGAGCATAAAGAAGTGGTTCTTGCCGAACTGGAGCACATTTATGGCAGTACCAATGATGCCCTTCCTTTTGAAAACCGTATTTATGAGATTGCCGAAAGAATAGCGGAAGATTTTTATGAGGAAGCGGTCGATGAGGTGATCGATGAAGCGGCAAACAGTTTCCTGGAAGATCTGGATGGGGATGCAGTTGCTGTCCGGTTTCGGGAAATGCTGGTGCAAAGTGTAAGCTATACCATCTTGAAGCGATGTGGATGTGATATGACAGAGTTTGCTGATGATTTGACCTTTGATTACATCCATGAGTTTAATACACTCAGAACCTTATCGGTGCTTGGCAGTACCACTTCGGAGTTATGTGAACCGGTGCTGATCCGGATTGGCAGAACGATTGCAAGGTATGACAGGGCGTTATTGCAAAATAGAAGATATATAGGAAATTATAATCATACAGAAAGGGCGGTGGCAGGGCATGAATCTGACATACGAAAGGAACGGAGACTATCGGATTCCGAATCTGATACCTTCGGAGCAGGAAGGAACGTTGCTGACGAAATACGGAGTGTTGCGGAAGAATTATCTGAAAAACCACAGGAGGGGGATTTACACGGGACTTCTTCTGAGCGAAGAACTGATGACACACTGCCTGGAGATACAGGAACAGGCAGAGGAGAGGTTCGAGGTGCTGACACAGAAGTTGTCGAAGAACCAAACCGTGACGGAGGAACTGAAACAGAACAATCCGCTGCAGTGGACGAAAGAGATGAACCGGATCTATCAGCAGGCGGAGGAGATCGTTCTAAAGGAACTGGTTTATCAGTAGCAGAGTTAGAGCAGTATGCACCGCCTGCAGGCAGTCCCTATCGACAGATGGATTTATTTTCTCTTATGTCGGAGCAGGTGGGAAATATTGCGATGGCACAGGCAGAAATGCCATCGGCCAGATTCCTTTTCGGCACGATAACTGCGGGGCAGATCGAGGAAATTCTTCGCACCGGCGGAGGAAAGGAAAACAGCCGGAAACGAATTTATCATAAGTATCAGACCGGAAAAACACCGGAAGAAATGGCGGCTTTTCTTCAGAAAGAATACGGAGAAACCGGCAAAGGATTTCAACTTGGAGGGGAACAGATCTCGGTCTGGTTTAATGAGGATGGAATGTATGCGGCACATGGCACTTCTGCTTTTGAGCACACGGAGTTACATCTTTCCTGGAGTGCTGTGGAGTCTGTAATCCGTGGACAGATCGAAGCAGGTAGTTACATTGACAGCAACGAAGCATATCTGGCTGAACAGTTTGTAAGAAAAGAGTTAGCCGATATGCTTTTCTTTTATTACCGGGACTCTGTTGGAGCGTTTCCAGAGAAACTGGGGTTCGATGGATATGATTATCCGGTACAGCATGAACGCATTACGGATATGTTGTCCAATGGGGAGGATGTTCAAAGGATTGTAGAGCAGATGGACCAGACACTGCAACAGGTAGATGCCGGAGAAATACAGTACCGTTTTCGTCTGATCAAAGATCCAAAAGAGCTGCGGGATGACCTTGCTGATCTATTGAATGAAAAGGTTTCTTATCCGTTGCCGGAAGAAGTAAAAGTGGCTGTTGAAGATTTTATCACAGCGGATGAGATTGACCACACTCTTACGAGAGGTTCCGGCTTTGAGCATGGTAGCTTTCGTATTTATGACTTCTATCATCAGGAGCATACATTAAAAGAAGCTGCTGATTTTCTGAAAAATGAGTATGGAACCGGAGGGGCTAGTCATGCGCTGGCTGGTTCGGATCGCAGTTTTAAGGATTATGATGCGAAAGGAATTAAATTACGCAAGGGCAGTATTATGACACCGGATGCGGAAGTTCTTCTTTCATGGAATGTCGTGGCAAAACGGATTGAAAAGCTGATGAAAGAGGATCGTTATCTTTCGGCAGAAGACAAGGTAAAGTATGCCCGGTATAAACAGAGGCAGGAAGAAAAAGCATTGCAGCAGGCAAAGGAAGAAATGAGATCTGTAGATGATGAACCGAAAGTTGTTAATGGAGAGGTAGCCGGTAAAGTTGACGAACCGGAAGCTGTTGAAGCAGAACAGAATCAAGAGATTGAAGAGCCAGAGATTATTTCAAAAAATACTGAATTGGTAGATGATATTTCACCACTGGAAGAATCTGTTCCGGTCAGTGAGAGTGATATTTTGCAGGAAACAGAAAGCCAATCTCCAATACAAAATCAGTCGGATATTTCAGCAGAAAACTATGTAATCTCCGACATGGAATTAGGTGTCGGTACAGCGAAAGAAAAGTTTCAGCGAAATGTGGAAGCCATTCGTACACTGGAAACGATTGAATCGGAGAAAAGACCGGCAACGAATGAGGAGCAGGAGGTCTTATCAAAGTATGTCGGCTGGGGCGGTCTTGCGGATGCTTTTGATGAAACCAAGAGTGCCTGGGCGAAGGAGTATGCAGAGCTGAAAACCCTGTTGTCAGAGGAAGAGTATATTTCTGCAAGGGAAAGTACCCTGAATGCCCATTACACCAGTCCTGTGATTATTCAGGAGATTTACCGGACATTGCAAAGAATGGGATTTACAAAAGGAAATCTTTTAGAGCCTTCGATGGGAATCGGCAACTTTTTTGGTATGCTGCCTGAGACGATGCGGGAGAGCCATTTGTATGGTGTTGAGCTGGATAGTCTGACAGGAAGGATAGCCAGACTACTATATCCGAAAGCCAATATTACCGTGGATGGATATGAGAAAACGACATTTCCGAATGACTTCTTTGATGCCGCTGTTGGTAATGTTCCGTTTGGTCAGTACAAGGTGGCAGATAAGAAATACGATAAATTCAATTTCCTGATCCATGATTACTTCTTTGGAAAAACGTTAGATCAGGTGCGTCCGGGCGGTGTAATTGCTTTTGTCACCAGTAAGGGAACGATGGATAAGGAAAATCCAAAGGTGCGAAAGTACATTGCACAGAGAGCTGAATTATTGGGGGCGGTCAGACTTCCCAATACCGCATTCAAAGTCAATGCCGGAACAGAAGTCACATCGGATATTCTTTTCTTACAGAAGCGTGACCGCATTGTAGACATAGAACCGGACTGGGTGCATCTTTCACAGGATGAGAATGGCATATCCATGAACAGCTATTTTGTGGAACATCCGGAGATGGTTGTTGGCTCGATGGAAATGGTAAGCGGACCGTATGGAATGGAGAGTACCTGTGTGCCGGATGATTCACTTCCTTTCGAGGAGCAGTTACAAAAGAGTCTGTCTTTTATCGAGGGTTCTTATGAAGAAATTGAACTGGAAGAACTGAATGAGGAGTTGATAGCAGAGGTTATCCCTGCCGTGCCGGAAGTAAAGAACTTTAGCTATGCGCTGATTGATGATCGGTTGTATTATCGGGAAAACTCTTTGATGCGTCCGGTGGAAGCCTCTGAGGGAATGCTTGAGAGGATCAAGGGCATGGTTGCCATAAGGGACTGCACACGGGAGTTGATCCGGTTACAGTTAGAAGATTATCCGGATGAGCAGATCCATTCCCGGCAGAAACAGTTAAATGACCTGTATGATTCCTTTGCAAAAGATTATGGAAGGATTTTTTCAAAAACCAATAAGCGGGCGTTTCATCAGGACAGCAGCTATTGTCTGCTCTGTTCACTGGAGAAACAGGACGAGGAAGGTAACTTTCTTGGAAAAGCGGATATGTTTACGAAGCGCACCATAAAGAAAGCAGAAGTTGTGACCAGTGTGGATACGGCAAGTGAAGCGTTAGCGGTTTCATTGGCAGAAAAAGCAGCGATTGATTTTGAATACATGTCGGAACTGAGTGGAAAAGACAAAGATACGTTGATCGATGAGTTGACCGGCATTATCTTCAAAAATCCACTTAGTGAGGAATGGGAAACGGCGGATGCTTATTTAAGCGGAAATGTGCGAAACAAACTGGAAGCAGCCGAAACTTTTGCGAAGAACGAACCCATGTATGCGGTCAATGTGGAAGCATTGAAACGGGTACAGCCGAGAGAACTGGATGCCAGTGAGATTGAAGTCCGGATTGGAGCAACATGGATTGAACCGAGATCTATCGAGGACTTTATGCGGGAAGTGTTTGAGACACCGGAGCATTTATTAAATCGTGATGTGATAAAGATCCAGTATTCCGATGTGACCGGGCAGTGGAATGTGAAAGGGAAAAATGCGGACTTTGGAAACGCACTTGTAAACATGACATATGGAACCAGCCGGAGAAATGCGTATCAGATTTTGGAAGACTCCCTGAATCTGAAGGACAGCCGTGTGTATGACACAGTGATCGAGGATGGCAAAGAAAAGCGGGTTCTCAATAAAAAAGAGACAACGATTGCCGCACAGAAGCAGGATGCCATGAGGGAAGCCTTCCGGGACTGGGTATTTCGTGACATGGACAGGCGTAATGAACTCGTAGGTAAATACAATGTATTGTTTAATTCCACCAGACCACGAGAGTATGACGGTTCTCATTTGAAGTTTCCGGGAATGACACCGGATATTGAGTTAAAGGGTTATCAGAAAAATGCCGTGGCTCATGTTTTGTATGGAAATAATACACTGCTTGCACATGGTGTCGGTGCCGGAAAAACATTTGAAATGGTTGCGGCTGCAATGGAAAGCAAGCGTCTGGGTTTATGTCAGAAAAGTTTGTTTGTCGTACCAAACCATCTGACGGAGCAGTGGGCCAGTGACTTTTTACGATTGTATCCGGGAGCCAATATTTTAGCGGCTACCAAGAAAGATTTTCAGCCGGCAAATCGTAAAAAGTTCTGCTCACGGATTGCTACCGGCGATTATGATGCGGTGATCATCGGACATAGTCAGTTTGAAAAGATACCCTTATCTGCCGAACGGCAGACTGCCATTATTGAGCGACAGATTGCGGAGATCACGCAGTCGATTGAAGAAATCAAAGCGGAGCAGGGAGAACGCTATACCATTAAGCAGATGGAGAAAATGAGGAAAATCCTTCAGACAAGATTGGACAAACTCAATGATACTTCCAGAAAAGATGATGTTGTGACCTTTGAACAGCTAGGAGTGGACAGGCTTTTTGTGGATGAAAGTCATTATTACAAAAATCTTTTTTTACATACAAAAATGCGTAATGTAGCGGGGATTGCCCAGTCGGAAGCACAGAAATCTTCCGATATGTTTGCCAAGTGTCAGTATCTGGATGAACTGACCGGCGGAAAGGGCATTACCTTTGCAACAGGAACCCCGATTTCTAACAGTATGACGGAATTATACACCAACATGCGTTACCTGCAGTATGATACGCTGCAGCGGATGGGACTGGGGCATTTTGATTCCTGGGCATCTTCCTTTGGAGAGACGCAGACAGCGATTGAGCTTGCGCCAGAGGGAACCGGATACCGTGCAAAGACGAGATTTGCCAAGTTTTACAATCTGCCGGAGTTAATCGCCCTGTTTAAGGAATGTGCGGATATTCAGACACCGGATATGTTAAATCTACCCATTCCGAAAGCAGAGTATGAAAATGTGGTGCTGCAGCCGAGCGAACAGCAAAAGGAGATGGTCGCATCGTTAGCGGAGCGGGCGGAGGCAGTCCGTGACCGGAGAGTGGAACCGCATGAAGATAACATGTTAAAGATTACAAATGATGGAAGGAAGCTGGCGCTGGATCAGAGACTGATCAATCCGCTACTGCCGGATGAAGAACATTCCAAAGTAAACGCCCTTGTGCAAAAGGCGTATGAGATATGGGACAGGACAAAGGCAGACAAATCTGCACAGCTTAAGCTTATCTTTTGTGACCTTTCGACGCCGAAGATAGTCGGGAAAACAATCGCAGGTGATGGAAATGATATGTTAGAAGCAGAAGTGTTTGATGATGTCTACCATGACATTAAGCGAAAGCTCATGAACCGGGGTGTACCGGAAGAAGAGATTGCCTTTATTCATGAAGCGAATACGGAGTTAAGAAAGACGGAGCTGTTTGGCAAGGTAAGAAGCGGACAGGTTCGTTTTTTGATTGGTTCCACGCAGAAGATGGGAGCCGGAACCAATGTGCAGGACCGTCTGGTTGCCCTGCATCATTTGGACGTTCCATGGCGTCCGTCAGACATTGAACAGCAGGAAGGACGTATTCTCAGACAGGGTAACAGAAATGATACCGTGTCTATTTTTCGTTATGTGACAGAAGGCACCTTTGACAGTTATTCGTGGCAGGTCATAGAAAACAAGCAGAAATTCATCAGCCAGATCATGACAAGTAAATCGCCAGTACGAAGCTGTGAGGATGTGGATGAAGCAGCACTTACTTATGCCGAGGTCAAAGCACTTGCTACCGGAAATCCTTATATCAAGGAAAAGATGGATTTAGATATTCAGGTATCCAGGCTGAAACTGATGAAAGCAAACCATACCAGTCAGATCTACCGGCTGGAGGATAACATCGCAAAAAATTATCCGAAGCAGATTGAAATTCTGCAGGAGCGGATTCGGGGATTTCAGACAGATATGGAAACCGTGCGAAAGAATCTTCCGGCGGATAAGGACAACTTTTCCATGAAAGTGGGAAACCGCATCTTTACGGACAAAAAGGAAGCAGGAACAGCTATTCTTGCCATGTGCCAGGAGATGGATTCCCTGCAGCAGATGGTAGAGATCGGTGAGTATGCCGGCATGAAGATGAAAGTCACTTTTGATTCCTTTAACCGCAAGTTTGTGATGAGTCTGAAAGGAGAACTTAGCCACAACTTTGAACTTGGTTCGGATGCGTTTGGAAATATCACAAGACTTCACAATGTTTTAGATGGCATGGCTGGGAAACTTTCAGAAGCAGAGACAAAACTTAACAATGTCACACACCAGTTGGAAACGGCAAAGATGGAGGTGCAAAAGCCGTTTCCTGCGGAGGAAGAACTGAAGGAGAAGATGGAACGGTTAGCGGAACTGGATGCCCTGTTAAATATGGATGAAAAAGGCGGGACACCGGTACTCGAAAATGAACCGACGGTTACTCCTTTGGGCGAATGGCTGTTAGAACATCTTTTGCCGGAATTTATGGAAGAGTATGAAATGACAGAGGAACGGGCGAGAGAAGTGCTATTAGATGCTCTGCCGGAAGAAGAAAGCGAAGTAGTCTGCTTTTCTTCGGAGCAGAATGCAGAGAGTTTCGACAGTGAGGAAATGCAAAAGCAGATGGCTGAATATATGGATGGTGATTTTTATGCCATACCGGTATCGGATACGGAATATCTGATCGCACCAAAAGTAGAACAGGACAGTGTGATTTATCTGCGTTCCATTTTAAGCCAGTTGGGAGATTCGGTATTATCTTCGCCGGCAATGAAATCCCATGCTGCGTATGAGTATGATTCCGGAACAAACCGGATGAAGCCGTTTGACCATATGAGAATACTGAGAGGGCTTTGTGCAGTAGGTGAGGAAAGGCATATCTACCATGCACAGTCACGAGAACCAACAGAAACAAGAACATCCAACTTGGCACAAGTACATTAAAGCAGCGTTTGGACATCATGTCCAGACAGAAAGAAAAGAGGTAAAACGCAATGAAAAGTTATAGTGAATTTATGGAGTATATCAAAGAAAATGTAACGGATTATCTGCCGGAACGGTTTGAAAGTGCAGAGATTGCAATCCGTCAGGTGGTGAAAAACAACGATGTAGTGTTAGATGGTTTACTGATTTCAAGTCCGGATAGTAATATTTCACCCACTATTTATCTGAATCCTTTGTATGAGCAATACAAAGAAGAAAAAGACCTGGATGGAATCGTGTCGAATATTGCAGATACTTATATTGAAAATATCGAACCGGTTGTAAACAGAGGATTTCAGGAAAAATTAGAAGAGATAGGAAATTATGAGACAGTAAAAGACTATATTTTTCCAAAACTGGTCAATCTGGAGAAAAACAGCATCCGTTTACAGGATGCACCATATACACAGAGGGAAGATCTGGCGATTACATACAATATAAAGGTGACTGGAGATTCGCATTCTATGGGTTCTATTATGATTACAAATTATTTAATGGAAAAATATGGAGTTACACCAGAAGAATTACATGTGCTGGCAATGGAAAATATGGAGCGGTTATCGCCATCGGTATGTGAACCGCTTGAAAATGTTATGGTAGAAATTTCGGCGAGCCAATTATCAGAACAGGAGGGAATTTCATTTGAAGAGGCTAAAGAGCATGTCAGAGAAATGCTTCCACTGGGAGGAACAGAGATTTATTGCCTAAGCAATGAGTCAAAACTCAATGGAGCTGTCAGCATCATCAGTGAAAATGTGCAGAAAATGGTGGCTGAACAGGTGGGAGGAGATTATTATGTTCTTCCATCTTCGGTGCATGAGTTAATGATTGTACCTAAAAGCTCAGGCATGAATTTTGGAGAACTTGAAGAGATGGTGAGTAGTGTAAACGCGGCGTGTGTAAGAGATGATGAAGTTTTATCAAATCATGTATATCAGTACGATGCAAAAGAACATAAATTCAGTAGATGTGTTCCGGAAAGAAACCTGAAAAAGAACCTGAAACTGGATTTAGAGCCGACGGTTGATGTGCAGGAAGAAAAGAATACTTTGCAGTCAGAGCTGCCGGAACAAAGTCATGAACCGATGAAACATTCTGGAAGAATTCATTAGTCAGGAAAGGAATTGAGATATGAGTAAAAAAGAAAAAACAGGTATTGTGATCCATTCATTGGATGAACTGAAACAGCTTATCGAACAAAAAGAGGAAGATACGATGTTAGTGATAACAGTGGAGGTGGTGTCGGATGCAGCATGAATTAAAACAGGTGGAAGTGCGGTTAAAACTGACGGATAAAACAGGGGTATTCAGTATGGAACGCATAGATACGCCGGATAAAGCAGTTTCTGTTCTGGCACCGGTGTTAGCAGGACTTGACCGGGAGGAGGTTTGTGTTGTCAATCTTGACGGCAAGGGGCGTCCCATTAATTTCAATGTGGTCAGTATTGGGAGTGTCAATGCTTCTCTGGTAACCGGAAGAGAATTATATAAAACAGCCATACTCAGTAATGCTGCAGGGATGATTATGCTCCATAATCATCCGTCATCGGATCTTCAGATGAGCGTGTCAGATCGCAATGTGACAGAGAAAATGATGTACGCCAGCCTCCTGCTAGATATTGAATTTTATGACCATGTCATTGTGGCGGGAGGAACCGGAAAGACTTTCAGTATCCGGGAAAATGTACCGGAACTGTTTGAACCAAGTCATTATGCACATTTGATTTCCCATGTGGCAGATGGTGTAAAAGAAGAAGCATTTTACCATGGAACATCACCGGTTACTTATGAAATCCTGCAGATCAAGGATGGAAGCGATGGAGAACTGTACCGTTTTTGGGGGATGAACTATGTGCAGAAGAAGGGACTGCAGATAAATGTCAGTGATTATGAATCAAAGTATCAGGGGGAATTAAAGCCCGGAGAAACACTGGATACTTTGTATGAACGATTCAATATCCACCGTCCGGAGGATTTTACCGGTCATTCCCTGTCGGTGAGTGATGTGATTGTTTTGGAATCCGGAGGTGATAAGAGAGCATTTTATGTGGATTCTTTTGGCTTCTGTAAAGTTAAGGATTTTTTTGCAGAGAAACCGGCGAGATCGGAAATCACATTTACCGTGGCTGAGTGCGGTGAGTTTCATTCTCTGGGAAGATACCGGGATGACATTTCAAATGCAGAAGAAGCCATTGCTCTTTGGAAAGAGTATCAAAAAGGTCCTCTTAACGGTATTCCAAGCATCGGTATTCAGATCCATAAGCCGGGACAGACGAAAATGGAAGATACGCAGGTAGATTTGGTGTCCGGTAAAACGATAGATTTGGATATGATGCGTTATTATCCGGAGATCAATGCGGAAGAAACTGCCATTCAAAAGATTCGTGAATTGGTTGAAAATCTGCATGATGTAAATGTGGTTGGGAACATACCGGAGAATATGTCAGCGGAGCTTATGATTCGTGGAGTTGATCCGAAGGGGGAGATATACAATGAGGAATTGCGGAAAGAACCATCACCGAAACATGCAAAACGAATTTAATAATACGCTTTTATTCTTACATAGAGGGGAGTATAATTGAGATAGATGTAGGTGGTTTATGCGACATGATAATTAGGATTGGAGGATGAAAATTAATTCTGCTACTAAGGTCGTTATTACTAAAATTAGTAGAAATAGAAATTAATATTTCAAAATGGCAATTATGAAATTTAATGAGCAGTTTTATAGAAATTACAATGAACTTTATACCATGATTAAGCAATGTTATTGTGAGGTCGCAATTCTTGAGGCATATATAGAACTACAAAAAGATAGACCGGATTTATATAATAAGGTGATAAATATCAGTAATCAGTTTGTTTTTTTATTGCAAAAAGATTTAGAATTGACATTATGGAAAATATATTATGATAATGATTCTAAAGCTAATACTATTCCTAAATTCCGGAATACAGTTAATGACATATTGCGAAATTGTAATTGTCCTGATAAGCAAGTGAAAAAACAAAAAGGGAATAGGAAAACTGAAGAGACAGTAAAAATAATGAGAAGACAATTCTTGGCCCATACTGATATGACAAGAGATGATAACAGAATTGAAGTATCTGACATGTGTGAATTGTTGGATGTTATGTGCAAAGAATTTAATTGTATTTGTGAAGTTGTTGATGATGATCAGGTGATTGGCATATCGGAAAATGAAATTGGAAAACAAAAATATAGTTGTCAAATGCAGTTGTTATCTTTATATATTCAAAAACAAGATTCGTGATGTGAAAATAAAATATTTTTTTGTTTAATGAACGATAACAATATATTTAGAAAAAGAATTACTTCGGTAGTTCTTTTTTTCATACTTAAAATAAGAACAGGAGGTTAAAACAAATGCTAAAATTATTCAGAAAGGACTCGCTGACTCCACAGACAGAACGCATTTACAAAGTGCCATTGTGTATTCAGGATACGATACCAATCTATCGAATTTCGGAAAATGGTATCTTTGAGTTGGAGAGTCCGACAAACAAAGACGGAGGGAAAAAGAAGCTTCATCAGTTTGACAGGATGTATCTGTTTGAGGATATTAACTTTTCTACGCAGGATGAAGAAGAAAAAGAAGAAACCGGCAAGCGGTTTGAAACGCTGCTTCGGTCAATGAATGTCAGCTATAAGGTCATTGTATCCAATCATTATGCCGACAATGGAAGGCTGCGGGAAGAAATTCTTCAGAAGGCAGTCAGCAAAGAAATGGAGCCTTTGGCGAAAGAATACCACAAGCTGATTGAAAAGCGATTGCAGGAAGGGAGGGGAGGACTTTTGCAATCCAAGTATTTCATTGTCAGTTGCAGAAAGCCGGATTATGAAAGTGCTAAGAATTACTTTAACACCATAGAGTTTTCCATACAGCAGTTATTTCACCGATTGGGAAGCTGCCTGATACTATTAGATGCCACGGAACGCTTGCGAGCATTACACAGTTATTATCGCATGGGTGACGAGGCATCTTTTTCTTTTGACTGGAATGAATATCTGCATCTGAAACGGGACTGGAGAAATGACATTATCAATACTTCTTTACGGGAGCATCCGGAATATCTGGAGATGGAGGGTGGAAGCTGCGCCTGTGTGATGTTTATCAGAAAATACCCGAACGGTTTGACGGATCAATTCTTAAATGAATTGACAAACATGGACTTTCCGATCATTTATTCAATGGATGTGGAGCCGCTCGACAATGATGTGGCATATCAGATGGTGATGAAAAAGTACATGTCCAATGAGCGAAGCATTAACCGTGAGCAGGAGTTGAAAAACGAAAATGGAGATTATTCTACCAACATCAATTACGAGAGAAGAAAGCAGCAAAGAGACACGGAGGAGATGCTTGACCGTATTTCTTCATTTGATGAACGGCTTCTTTATGTGGGGATCACCATTGTGGTAAAAGCTGCTTCAATGGAAGAACTGGAGGAACGGACAGAAAAGGTGCGTATCATTGGAAAAACACACAACATGGATATTGTTCCACATTCCTATCGACAGCTTGATGCCTTAAATACATCATTGCCGACGGGAGCAAGATTTGTTGATACGATGCGGACGATCACCTCTGAAGAACTTTCCATTTTCATTCCGTTTAATGTGCAGGAAATCCATGATGATTTGGGATACTGCTACGGATTTAACAAGGTATCCAAAAATCTGATCATCGGAAACCGTAAATTATTAAAGAATGGAAACGGGATGGTGTTTGGTGTTCCGGGTTCCGGAAAGTCCTATAATGAGAAATCAGAGATGGGGCAGGTGTTATGCTTCTCAAAGGATGACATTATCGTGGTAGATCCAATGGGTGAATATAAAGACATTGCAGCAGCGTGGGGCGGTCAGTATATCAATCTGACACAGTCTGCGGAAAATGTCTTTTATGTGAATCCGTTTCATGTACCGGATGTTGTGCCTGACATTGACCGCTTTGTGGCGGAAAAAGCAGAGTTTGCTTATGCGATCTGTGAGCAGGCATTGAAACCGGTGCCGCTTACCAGCAGACATATCGCTGTGATTGATAAGGCAGTCAGTCATATGTATGAGGAATATTTTAAGAAACGAAAAGATAAAAGACGGACACGAAACCGTCCGGAATCTCCGACAATTCCGGTGATGAGAGATTATATTCTTGAGCATTACGATGGAAATGAGGCAGCACAGGAGATCGTAGACCAGTTGGAAGTATTTGCAGATGGTACGCTTGATATTTTTGCCAGAGAGCAGTCCATATCCGATGAGAATCGTTTTACCGTGTATGGATTTTCGGAACTGGGAAAACGAATGCGGGCAATGGCAATGCTTGTGATGATTGAAAGTATCACGGCTAAGATCAAATATAACCAGTCGGATGGAGTTGCTACATGGGTTTATGTGGATGAGATGCACGAACTTTGGGGAGAAGAATACAGTTTACATGCACTGGAGAAGATGTGGCGTGAGGTCCGCAAGCGTGGTGGTATCTGTACCGGGATGAGCCAGAATTTGATTGATGCACAGAGAAACCGTTCTACCAAAACAATGGTTTCCAACTCCGAATTTATGCTTTTGTTAGATCAGGGAACAATGGATAAGGAAGCGGTGGAAGATTTGTTTGATATATCTTCCGAGCAGCTTGCCTGTGTGAATGGAGCAGAGCCGGGAATGGGACTTATCCGGTTTGGCGATAAGATTGTTCCGTTTGATAATACAATGGAAAAAGACAGCAGTCTTTATCAGTTATTTAATACCAATTTCCATGAGATGGTCAATAAAAAATAACAGGCAAACAGGGGAAAATAAGGAAAAATAAGGGCAAATGAATTGACGAAAATCGTTGAATTATGGCGGGGAAAATGATATATTAGTTGCATGGCGTAAGCCATAGGAAAGTACCCACGACAGGGTGGTAGCCTCCCAACACCAAATGACCGGCTTGCCGGAATACATAGGAAGGGAGGTGGCGCAGATGACAGCTTTTGAAATCCTTTCGATTTTCATCGGCATATTAACATTGTTATGTGCCTTTGGTAGTCTTGTTATAGCGTTGCTTGCCTTTCTCAATAAGAGAAACAAGCGAAAATAAAAATGCCTATCCTGTCGGCAAACAGGATAGGCGGTGTCTGTAAAGACACTTAATCCATCTTGGGAGCATCCACTTTGGAGTGGGTACTTTCGTTTTCTAATATCAATATATCATATTTCCCTAAAACATTCAACAGAAAAATCAAAAACAAATATACAGCCCACTGAATATAATTGGAGGTGGCAGCGAATGGATCATCTTGACAAAGAGGTCATTGAATCATTAAGTGAACCGGCGAAGCGTGTGTTCAAAAGTCTGGATTATCGTTCCAAACAGCGAATGTTAAAGAAAGCCAGAGAAATGGCTAAGGCTGAAAAAATGAAATGGCGGAAAAAGAGCCGTTTTAAGAAAAAAGGCATTGAAAAACTAAATAAAGGCAAAAAGCAGAAGAAGGGCAGTTCATCCAAAAGTGAGCGTGTCCTTTTTTCTATTCATGAAACAAGGGAACTTATGGTGCAGTCCATGCATCTGATGCTGCTTGGAAGCAGTGTGGCAGATGCTTCTTATGAAGAAAGAAATACGGAGTATACAGAAGACGCACCTATCAGGCTTTCTAAAGAAACTGCCAGAAAAGGTGCACATACAGCAGTGGGCGGCATGAAAACGCTTGTGCATAAAAACTTGCAAAGCAGGGAAAAAAGAAAGGCTGCAAGAAAGTCAACGGAGAAATCGGCACAGGCTGTTCGATCGGGAGCAAAAGCAGGAGCGCAGGCAGGAAAATCTTTGGTAAAGACAATACAAAGTGTTGTTCAGGCAGTAGCGGCAAATCCCGCTGTATGGATAGCACTTCTTTTGATTATTCTTGTGGCAGCTATCGTGGGAGCAATCGGAGCAGTGGTTGGCTCCGGCGGTGCTGCTAATGAATCACAGGACGGAACCTATCAGGCACAGGTATCTGGAAAGACAGAAAGTTTCCGTGAACTTGTCTCGGAATACTGTGAAAAATATGGAATTGATGATTATGTGGATCTGTGTCTTGCCGTGATTGAACAGGAAAGCGGAGGAACGGAACCGGATATCATGCAGACGGCACAATCCTATTACAATGTGAATCCACCGATTGACAGCGCAGAAGAAAGTATTGACTGCGGAACGCATGAATTGTCGGACTGCCTGACAAAAGCGAAGTGTCAAAGCCCGAATGACATAAAAGGAATTTCCCTTGCCCTGCAGGGGTACAACTTTGGGAATGGCTACATTGACTGGGCATTAAAAAATTATGGCTGTTACACCAAAGAAAATGCCGGGATCTTTTCAGCAAAGATGTGTGCGGAACTTGGGTACAGTTCTTATGGTGATAACGAGTATGTACCTCATGTACTTCGTTACTATGTGATGAATGAAGAAACCAGTGTATCCAATGAATCCGCCAAAAAGATTTTAGAAGAATTGAAGAAAAATAATACGGCGCCGGCGGAGGCTTGGAAGGTGATTGAAAAAGGTGCTTCTTTAATTGGGACGGTAAAATACAGCATGGAGAAACGGCAGTCGGATGGACGGGACAAACCGGAGTTTTTGGACTGCTCTGCTTTTTCCGCATGGGCATTTCATAAAGCAGGAGTGACCAGTGTGCCATATGGTTCTACGACAGCAACTTTTATCGGTTCCAAAAAGTTTCAGGACATATCTGCTGACCAGTTACAGCCGGGAGATATTGGATTGAAAAGTAAGACAGGTGGAACCGGTGGGGCAAATCATGTTGGGATTTATTGTGGGAAAACGAAGGATGGCAGAGTGGTTTGGCTTCACTGTACCAGTTCCAGTGGTTCTTCCCTGACCGGAAATACAGAGGGACCGATGTTTGGTGTTTATACAAATTTTACTTATTTCAGACGGTTAAAGAAATGGGACAAAAAGTAGCGTTTGGACATTATGTCCAAACAGGATAGAAAGTGAGGAAGTCATGTTAAGAAACATACGAAGATTTTATTGGAAGCAAAGAGACAGGGGACAGGGAAGAAAGACTGTTATGGCAGTGTTGGTATTTTTTATGTTTGTTGCCATTATTGTGGCAGCTATCATAAAAAGTATGATGGGAGGTCATCATGCAGGATTGGAAACGGTTCATAAAACCAATACGGCAACCGGCGCAGCGGTCGTTACAGAAACAGCATCGGGGGCATCTGTGACTGCGACAGAGAATGCTCCGGATCGTGAACTGCCGCAAGAAACCAAAGAAGCGATTTCTGTGGATACCACAAATCTTAATACCTTTTTAGGATTTATGTCGGACGCAGCTTATGAAGATTTGAAAAATCAGTTGATTCAGATTTGTCAGGACAGGAAATGCAGATCCGTCAAAAAACTGACCTATCAGCAGACGGAGGCATTTGATGTTACCAGTTTTGTTCTTTTGTCAGATGGCAGTGTCTATCAGTGCAATTACAATCTGAAAAGCTGTCAGATGTCACTTTCAGAAACATCATACGATGAAGCGGCAATCAATCAGATGAAGGAAAAGAAAGTGCAGGAAGAACAGGCTAAGCTGGAACAGCAGCAAAAGGCAGAAAGGGAAAAACTGGCAAAAAAGAAGGCGGTTCATAAAAAGAAGAAAGCGAAAAAGAAATCACGTAAGGCAAAAAAAGCCAAGAAAAAGTTGTCAAAAGTCAGTTCCAGACGAAAGCATAAAAAATAACGCTATTACTGTATATAAGGGCATAAGGGTATAAGGGAACGGAGTCCCCTTACAAGATATGTGCATAGATGTGTCCACATTATGCGTATCTTGCAAGGCTCGAATGAAGAGATAAAAAGCACATTTTAAGTGCCAAAAATGAACATCAAAAAGCAGCAAAAATGGTATGTTTGGACATTATGTCCAGACAGGCTCAAATAGAAAAGGACATGGTTAGCGTTTAGACATTATGTCCAGACGGAATCAGATCAAAGAGACATGGACAGCGTTTGGACAAAATGTCCAAGCAGAAGAAAGAGGTGATTGTTTGAATGACATGAAAACAGAGATTCTCCGAGTACGAATGACACCGGAGGAAAAGGCTGCACTGAATGAGCAGGCAAGCCTGCATCACAAAACCATGAGCGAATATATTCGGAGCGTGGCAAAGTGTCCGCCGGATGTAACGAGGGATGAGTTTGAAACCTCCATCGTGCGGATGATCTATGAGATCAACAAGATTGGTGTCAATATCAATCAGATTGCAAAAAAGTATAACGAACACAATTATGTGGAACCAAGTGAAGAACTGCTCTGCAAATTGGATGAAGTTTACGGAATGATGAAACATACCATACGGATTATGAAAGGTGATCGCAATGTCGCTCATTATTAAGATGGATACCATTAAGACAGAGGAACATTTACGAAAGTCCATTCCCTATATTATGAATGAGAAAAAAACGGATGGCTTGTGTTTTAGCAATGCAGGCATCACACCGGAGCAGATTTTGGATACTTTCTTTTTGACGAAGCAGATGCATCCCACGCACGGAACCAGACAGGGGTATCATTTTAAGTTTTCTTTTTCAAAGGATGAAACGATCGCACCGGAAGATGCTTTGAGTTTTGTCCGGGAGTGGGTCGAGGAATATCTGGGAGATCATTATGATTATGCCTGCTCGGTTCATAAAGACCGTGACCATATGCACATGCATCTGGTATTCAATTCCGTGGCAAGAAATGGTGGAAAGTACCGGTATGAAAAAGGGGACTGGGAGAAAGTGATACGCCCACTTACAAACCGTCTGGCTGAAAAATACCATACCGGACCATTAAAGGAGAAAGATCCGGCGCTGGATTATTCACCCGATTACGACAGGAAGCAAGGAACAATGACAGGTAAAGAACAAGTGGAGCAGGATATTGACCAGTGCATTTTGGAAAGCAGATCCTATGCAGATTTCAAGAAGCGTCTGGTACGGGATTTTGATTACCAACTACGGGAAGGAGTATCGAGAGAGCATGGTGTCTATCTTGCTCTGACACCGCCGGGGAGAGGAAAAGCCATTCGTACCTATCGTTTAAGTGAGGGCTATATGCCGGCGGACATTGACCGGCGCATTGCTTCAAAGACTACCGACAGAGTTTCGGTGAAAAGGGAGAAAGCAGAGAAGAGAAATACAAAACTTGACTGGGCAATGAGCCGGAATTATCAGTTTATCCCTTATAAAGAAATGTCGGAATATCAGAAGGCAATGGTACGGCAGGTGTTGGAGGCAAGGCGGTTGTATCAACGGACCGGAACGCCGCTTTATATCCATGAACGAAGTGTCAGTATTCTTCGGAAAATGAAAAATGAGACGAAACAATGCGGTGTGTATGTAAAACAAAGGGAGACAAGAAAAGTGCAGAAAGAACTCATCAAAACGATGCAGCAGAGGAGGAAGAAACAGTTATGACAACAGAACAGATGGCATTAGTAAAGAAATTGATCCAAAAGCATGAGATTGAAGCGACGGATGCTGAGTGGACATTGATTTTTATGGGAGTCGGCTATGGATTGTCAGAACAGCAGATAGACAGTTATCTTGTGATGAATACTACTGACCTATTGGCAAAGCATGAAAAGATGCTCTGTATTCTTTTGGGGATGGATTCAGAAATGCAAGGAGCAACCAATGAAATTAAAAATCCCGCAGAAAGAATACAGTTTATGCTAGAAAATCATTTCCAAAGAAAGAACCCGGAGAGTGGTTATGAAAGTGTGATGCAGTATGTGATTGAGGACAGTGACCTGTCAGCAGCACAGATCGGACAGCTTCGGAAAGCGGTAGAAGCAGGAATGCCGGCAGAGGACATTTTAGAAATGGCAAAGAAGCGAAAGGATGTGATGGAGATACGACGATGTATCGAATTTTATGAAATGATGCAGCAAAAAGGCAAACAGGAAAATGTAAAGAAAAGCAGGAGGGCAAGCAAATGAGTGAAGAATTACAATCGTTAGTGCAGATCATAGAATTATATGGAAGAGGTCTGGAAGGTTTAGGAAAAGCTATACGCTTCTCGGCAAAGGGAGCAGAGAAAGGAGTGCAGATTGCACAGGTGAAAGCATTACAGCATCGAATGAAACTTCATTATGCCAGTGAGGGAACGCATAATACTATGAAATTATCCGATCTGGAGAAAATGACAGGCGGTCGTTACACTATCTTAAACATTCCTTTGGAGGATGAGAAGGAACTGATCGCCTTTTATGACCGGTTAAAGAAGTTAAAGGTTTCGTTTTCTGAGTTGCCGGACTTAAATCTCGGAGACGGCTATACACAGATTGCCTACAATCCGGATGATGTGGAAAGTGTACGGCTGGTGATTGATTATTATAAAAAGAAGTTTCGACAGGAAGCAAAAGAAATGGATCTGGATGAGTATTTTGGAACGGCAAGTCCGGGAGGAATGGAATATCTTAATGAACTTGCTGCCAAAGGATATGAGGGCAGGATGCACGAGGAGCAGTTGGAAGAGATCCAGGAAAGAATCAGGGATAAAGAATATCTTCCCATCAGCATCAATGTGGAATCGCTTCTTCTGCGGGAAGAAAAGGATGCCTATCTGTTTCGCATTCCCCGTGGCAGACTGGGAGAAGATCTTTCCAGTGCCATACGGATCAAAAAATCAGACTGTATTCTTCTGGATGAGGGGCAGACGGTGATTACCTGTTTGAAACGGGAGGGAGAACTCTGGGGATATGCACTGGATCAAAGGAAAAACATCAATGAGAAAGAAAAAGTGAAACTGGATATTACAAAACTGGAAAAAGCATTTGCCCCGGTAGGCGATGACCGTGTGAAAATGATCGGGAAACTAAAGCCGGAGTATGCAGCAATCTTTCCATCTTTTCATGAGGGACAGGAGATTCAGAAAAAATCTTCTGTCCCTGATTTAGTTCCGGAGAAAACAGTGGAAAAAGTGCTGTCCTTTGAAAAGATGAAAGAGCGATACCAAAGTCCGGAGTACATTCCGGTTACCTTTGATATGGAGACGCAGATGGTGGCAGAATCTCCAAATCTGTATATTGCCAATCTGCCGAAAGAACAGCAGGAATCAAAGGATTTTGTGCGTTGTATCTGCTTGGACAAGGAGACAACCAGCTTGTCGGATGACGGAAAGCGGTTACTGGCATATTTGAAACGATCAGATATGTCGGAGATCACAGAACTGGATCCGAATGGAAAGGAGCTGCGAAAGTATGTAAAGAAAAATGAAGAGATTGCGACAGAATGCTTGAAACATCAGCGGGGCAGGTGGAATATAGACAGTCCATCTTTGGAAAAGAGGCTGCTGCAAAAATCTGTCAGCATTCCGAAGAACAAAAAATTGTAGAGGTGATTCTGGTGAAAAAACAAAAAGGGAAAAGCCGTGTAACCCATGTTGCCGGTGATATGAGAAAACGAAGACTGCAGAGTTTATTACGAGTGTGTGTGGCGTTGTTGCTGCCCACACTCTATTTATTTTACTGTTTAAGTGGATTGTATATCATAGATGTGGAAATGGCGAAGCTGAAGGAACAGATTGTCTGGTGCCTGTTACATCCGCTGAAGATATATAACGATAAAAGTCTCAGTATGGTGTTTGTCGGTGGACTTTTATGGATGATTTTAAGTTTCACGGCGTATAGCAGAAGTGACCATAACCGTATGCCGGGTAATGAATTTGGCTCTGCCAAGTGGGGCGAGGTGCAGGAGTTTAATGAAAAATATGCGGCAAAGACAGCAGACGGGGAAGGCGATCTGTCACCGGAAAATAAAGTGCTGTCACAGAATGTACGGTTTCGGTATGATTCCGATACTCTCCGCAACAACAATGTGTTTGTCGTTGGTGGAAGCGGTGCCGGTAAGACCGCTTTTTTCCTGACACCCAATTTACTGTCCCTACATGACTGCAATATTTATACCGATCCAAAGGGAAGCCTTGTAGAAGAACTGGGAGCATGGCTGTCAGAGCAGAGAGATACCAGAGTATATACATTGAACTTGTGTGAAATGGAAAAAAGTATGCACTTTAATCCGTTTCTCTACATCCGCAGTAAAAGTGATGTGACCAAACTGGTGACGAATCTGATACAGAATACAAACTCCCCAAACATCAAAAATTCAAGTGCAGACCCATTTTGGGAGAAGGCGGAACGAATGTTTCTGGAGAGTCTTTTCCTCTATGTATGGATGGAATGTCCCAAGGGAGTATATAACCAGAAAAGAGGGCGGGCGGAACTATTGCAGAAAAACTGGAAAACGATTTTATATCTGTTAGATGAGGCTCAGTTTGTGGATACAGACACACCGCCGAAACTGGATCTGCGTATGGAAGAACTGGCAAAAAAGAAGCCGGATCATCCGGCGGTAAAAGCCTATCAGCGATACCGGGGAGGTCCGGATGAAACGATCCGTTCCGTTATTATGACCGTAAATGCCCGTATGCAGCCTTTCGATAATGAAGAACTGTTGGAAATCTTTTCATCCAATGACATTCCGTTGGATGAGTTTGGAGTAGGAATTGACGGAGATAAGAAAACAAAAAGCAATCTGTTTATCATTATCCCGGATGACGATGATACCTTTAACTTTGTGCCGGGCATGGTTTACACGCTGCTTTTTCAGGAGTTGTACCGTCAGGCAAGATTCTTTGGAGGAAAGCTGCCAATGGATGTTGGGTTCTGGCTGGATGAAATGGCAAATATCAAGATGCCGAACAACTTTGATAAGATTCTTGCAACCTGTCGAAGCCGAGGTGTGTACTGTGTACCGATTTTACAGTCCTTGGCGCAGTTAAAAACACTTTTTGCGGATGGTGCATGGGAGGGAATCGTGGGAAACTGCGATACTTTTATCTATCTTGGCGGAAATGAGGCAAGTACCTACGAGTATGTGTCAAAGTTACTTGGTAAGTGGACGATTGATAAACGAACCAGTGGGGAAAGCAAAGGCTCCAGTGGCTCATACAGTCAGAATTATGATGTGCTCGGCAGAGAATTGATGTTAGAGTATGAGCTGCGTCTTTTGCCGGATGATGAATGTATCATCTTTGTGCGTGGGGAAAATCCGATCCGGGATAAAAAGTGGTTTCCGTGGGAGCATGAACAATACTTAGAAGCAAGAAAGTGTGGTGCTTTTAATCCCAAAGAGCAGCAAGAAAAACAGGAAAAGCGGATGGAAGAGTGCGAATTTCTCGGTGAAGAATCCTTAAATTATCTGAAGCTGCAGAAAGACAAAAATGAAAATATTAGGCTGTATGAACTGGATGCTTTTTCGTTTATGATGATGGATCTGGATGAGATGGAAAAGAAGATTCATTCCACTCCGAACGATAAAAAGGGAAAGTCAGGAGAGCCGACCATCACTGCCGGTATGATACAGTCAGCCCTTCAGGCGGAAAAAGAACGGGAGGAAGCGGAACGGAAAGCGTGGTTTGTAGAAAACTTTGATTCGCTGACACTTCTTGACATTTATGCTTCCGAGTGGATCGGTGAGATACGAAGAAATGTGATAAGAGATCTGCTGCAGGCAGAGGCTCCGGAAGAAGTAATAAAGTCAATCATCCGCCCGGAGATAGAGGAAGGGCAGGTGCTGCAGAAAAAGAAGATGTGGATGGAGATGGAGGGGGAGAGAAAGAATTGAAGAATGAGAGATTGTGTGATATTCTTGCTTGAAAAAGGAGAAAATCATGAAGAAACAATCAGAATTAATCAATGAGTATTTGTATTATGGGAGAAAGCAGCGAAAACTGGATGAAAAGACGATCAGAGCATATCGTATTGATTTGGAACAATTTTCAGACTTTAGTGAACAGGAAGAGATTGTAATGTCAAGAGAGGTAATTCGACAATACATTTTACATTTGCATGACATTTACAAACAAAAGACTGTAAAGCGCAAGATTGCGAGTTTAAAGGCTTTTTATTCATATTTGGAGGAAGAAGAGATAATAGAAGATAGTCCAATGCGAAAAGTTCGAACGGAATTTCGTGAGGAGAAAGTTTTGCCTCGAACCATTCCTTATTCTACGTTAGAAATGCTGCTAAGTTATATGTATTCTCTGAAATTAGAGGAAACCAATACGGAATGTAGAACAAAACTGTTAAATCGTGATATTGCAGTGGTTGAAACGCTGTTTGCAACGGGTATACGTATTTCAGAATTATGCAATCTATCGCAAAAAAATATTGATTTGGAACAAGGTATATTTTGCATAAAAGGAAAGGGAAATAAGGAACGGTATCTTCAGATAGGAACCGTTCAGGTATTAGAACAACTACAAGAGTATAAACGGCAGTGGGAGATTGAGCTGAACCAAACTGAGTTTTTCTTTCTTAATCGTTTTGGAGAGCGTTATTCTGAGCAGGCAGCTCGGCGAATGGTAAAGCGGTATGCGGAGCTAGCAATGATTAATCTCCATGTTACACCGCATATGTTTCGACATGCATTTGCAACGTTACTCTTATAGGAAGAAGTGGATATACGGTTTATACAAAAAATGCTGGGTCATGCTTCCATTACAACAACGCAAATCTACGCGGAGGTGGCATCAAAAAAGCAGATGGAAATATTAAGAATGAAGCATCCGAGAAATCGCATGAATATATAATTTATACTAATGTTAAAAAATGTAAAAAATATTGAAAACTTGGAAAGAAGGTGATATAATATAAAATATACTGATAATAAAATGTTATCCGTTGGATATAGAAAAGAGGATGGTATAATAAAATGGCAGATTTAAGTATAATGGATGTGGAAAAAATCTTTAATGAGCATCAAGATACATTTACAATTTATATTGTTGAACAATCATTTGTTAACGATACTGGATTGGAATATTTTAAGCAGTACCGTGGAACAATGAATTTTATTACATCAGACTCCGTTATTTCACAACATCTCACAACAATAACATCTTGGTTAGCAAAGAATTGTCCTGATATTGTAAATTTAGTTTACCATTTGTTTCATAGAAAAAAAATTGCTGCTATTCAAGATATAATAGGGATTATGTCACAAACATTTACAACATATAACCATCAAGCGGTGGGGCCTAATGTTATTGATCCTATTATTATTCAAGAAGATTGTGTCCCAATTAGAAAAATAACAAAACTGATATCTTTATATGAATATAGCATTTTGCAGCCAACTATAATTATTCTCCTTAAAAACGATGATTTAAAAAGAGCTAAAAAAATTTTGGAGCAATGTCCACATGGTATGAATGCAAAATTTGTAAAAAACAATTTACAACATAAAATGTACAAAGTGATTAATGTTGGAAGTGAAAATGTTGAATCGTTTATTGATTCATATACATCGCAATGCTTTAGTACTTGCTCACATACACCAAGAGGCATTATTCTTTGTGAAGATTGGGCTAATAATTCGATTGTGGATTATTATACTCCACTTATGTTTAAAATTCGTGCTAATTTTTTATATGATCACAAAAATGAAGTAAGAGGTGATATAAATGAAATTGTAGATAATTTAAAAAGTTATAAGGATAACGATGTTCTTAGAAAATCTTTCTTATGTTTAGCATTATTAAACCGTGTTTTTTGCAATGATAATGGAACTCATGATATAATTGATGCACTTAATATTGCTAAAGATTTGAATAACGATATATTATTGGCACATACATATCGCTATGCTGATTTTTTTCCCAATATAACACATGATGAGCAAAAAGCACTTTTAAAAACAGCGGTAGCTACATTTCGTAAAAATAAAATGCTTGATCATGCCATTTATAGTGAAAATAATTCACTTGTATTAGATTTATATGAGTCCAATATTGATGTAAAAAGATATAAAGATTTAGCTGTCAGAGCAACTACTGAAGTACATGGGTTGGTAGGAACAGCTCATATACAAAATAATGCTGGTGTTGCTTATTTACTTACTGGAGATTTTGAAAAAGCAATAGAATTTTTTAAAACTGGTCTTGTTTTTGCAAAAAGAGAAGATCGTATACTGCAAAGACTAGCTATTCAAGTAAATATATTATTGGCTAGAGCATACGCGCTAGATAAAATTCAAGAAACAGAAATTATTAGACAAATGCGAGAAATTTTTGATTCTATGATAATTACACAATTACCATATTTGGCATCTAATTTTGTAATGAATTTAATCGCATTGTCAATGCTAAACTCACGTCAATTATACTATCAATTAATAAACAATTTTCCAATAAGAAAATTGATAAAAACAGCATTAAACGATAATATAATGTGTTCAGGACAATTAGTTTTGCAAATGAAAACATTGGCCCAAAAATATACATATTTTAGTTTGTTAAATGATATTGATATACCATCAAAAACAACAGAAATATCTGGAAAACGCCGCACTTTTATTGAACAATATAATTTAAATCCATTTGTTTTTAATGTTTGGATATAATTTTTTTAATTAATGCACATGATAATATAAACCCGTGCATACTAGGTTTTTTTACACTGGATTTATATATATTTGTTGCATTATAAAAATAATTTTCTGAATTTATGTTTTGAAATGATATGTGAAAATTATTTCCGATTTCAATAGTTGGCATCGGATTTACTTCAATGAAATAAGCATTTTCTTTGTTTAACTCAATTTCATTAAGATTTTCTTGATGAATAACATTATTAGTACGCATTCGCATATCTATTCTACAATATGTATCAATGTTCATTTTATTCATTAATTCAATATGTTGTTCAATTAAATCACTTGAAATATTAGGCAAAACAACACGAGAAAATCCATAGTCAGTTTCTTTGGCTTCAGCGCTAAAAAACCAAGAAGAATTATTATGTTTCGGTAAATAAAAAATGGTTGGTAATGCTCCGAATTCTTCAGTTAACGGGTTATACAACAGAGGGGTAGTAATATCATATCCTTCTATAAATTCTTGAAAAATACCATTTGATACATCTATATTTTCATGTGGTTCAATAATTTTTACACCTTTACTACTTCCATAATTTAAAGGACGATATATGGAACGATATTCTTTGTTCCCATGTTTAGGAGTGTTATATCCTAAGTTTGCTGCAATCATATTAGCAAATGATTTATTTTCACCTGCTATAATTGCACTTGAATCACATGGAATACATTCAACATCAATAAATCCGCAAATTGACGGAACTAATGCTAAAGTTGAAAGATTAATACAACCGGCATTCATATTAATAACATAGTCAATTGGTGGCAACGTGTTATTTGAAGCCTTAAAAAGAAAAGTTCGAACATCCATTATATATGGAATGCACTGTAATTCTTGAATGGCATTAAGCCATGATGAAATCAAGTTGCTTTTCCATATATCATAATGGGCAAAACCATGTGCAGATTCTTTTTCATATATATACACCACAGCAATTGTTTTTCCCTTAATTTCATTTATTAAATTAATATATTGAGTTTCGCTTATCATTTTTTCCACATCCTCTTTTCTATATCCAACGGATAACATTTTATTATCAAGCGTAAAACGATTGAATTTGACATATTCTCTTTTTTTAGAGCATATACTCGAAAAATCATTAAACCCAGACATTACAAAAATTGACAAAGATAGACACGTATGCTATACTGAACAAAAAATAGGGGAGGACGTTATGTATAAGATTGTTATTTGTGACGATGATAAAAATTTTATTTTCTATATGAAAGAAATGCTTTTGCAATGCGATTTGAGTGAGCGTCAAGTTACCTTTTATGAAGTTACGTCGGGGGAAGAGTGTCTTCTTACAGTAGAGAGAATGACATCTTGTGACTTGATCATTCTTGATATGCAGATGAGTGGAATGGACGGACATGCCACAGCAAAGCAGTTCAGAAAATTATTTCCGGATTCTTTATTAGTATTTTGTTCTGGTGTATCAAAACCTACGGATGAATCATTTAAAACCACGCCTTTTCGATATTTGCGGAAAAATTATGGAGATGACAAAATGTTATTGGAGTTGACCGCAGTAGTAGAGAAAATGAAGCAAATGAAAAAAAGAACCTATGTAATGGGGAAAAATCATATGAATATAGTGAAGGTGTATCCAGATGATATTTTATACATAGATAATTATAAGCGCGGAAGCGAAATCCATGTGCAGGAGAATTATAAAGACTACTCATTTGAGGATAGGATTACGACAAAAAAGAAGCTGGCAGAGCTGTATACGGATTTGAAAGGATACGGTTTTGAATATGCCCATAATAGTTATATTGTAAACTTAAATCATGTCGTTAAATTAAAATCAGAAGGTGTGATAAAACTATCAAACGGAGAAGAATTGAATGTTTCACGTTCCAGAATGCCAGAGTTCAGACTGGCACTGGCTGCGGTAATGAGTGAAAAATATAAATAAAAACGGAGGATAAAGTGAAGGTATTAAGTGTTGTAATAAGCTGCATCATCGATGTGTATTTGTTCCATTTGTTTTTTCAAAATTATTTTAGCAAGAGAAAGTTCTTTGCTGATTCAGTATTAAAAGAAAAGAGCTGCCAAATCGGCATCGTTATTCTATTAACCATATGCAACCTTTTGGGGAATGGGGATGTTAATATTTTAATTACGCCTGCATTATTTTTCTTGTATACGGTTTTAGAATTCCAAGGAAAAGTATGCTATCGTTTGTTATGCTTTGCTACGATGCTTTGCGTTTTGTATGGATGTGAGTTTTTATTTATGCTTTTGGTACATCCGGACGCATCGGATTACAAAAATTCTACATTGATTATGATTTTGATGCTTGTCATTAAATTTCTCACCTATATACTGGTTCTGATTACGAATCAAGCAATAGGCAAACGAAAAAGAATACAGGATTCCAAAATATTTATTATGTATATGATGATTCCGGCTGCAAGTTTATTTGTTATGATAATTGTATTCTATTCGGGAGCAGTTCATCATATGGCAGGGTATGCGAGCGCATTCCTTGGGTGCAGTTTTGCGGTCTTGTTTTTGGGGAATGTAATGAGTTTTTATGCATTTGAACGGTATTCGGAGCGCTTATATGAGACGATGGAACAAAATATCGTAATTATAAAGCAGAAAAAAGACTTGGAATATTATATGCAGATATCGGAAATTGACAAGAAACAAAAGGAACTGATTCATAATATTACGAATCAGATAAAGATGATTTATGTCTTTGCAAAGGATGGAAATACGAAAGCGATTTTAGAGTTGACGGATAGTATTGGTGAAGAAATGGAAAAGGATTCCAGGATGGTGTACTGCGACAATCCGGTATTAAATTCATTGTTAAATGAAAAAAGACGGGAAGCAGGGAAGCAGGGGATTCATACAGACTTTTATGTAGAACCCGGAGTTCTATTACAACATGTGGCACCGATGGATTTGATTTCCATGCTTGGCAATCTTTTGGATAATGCGATTCGTGCGGCTGCGGAGACACACGGGGAAAAGTATATTAAGAGTTACATTTATATGAAAGAAGTAGGCGGTTTCTGCGTCATAAAAATCACGAACCCATTTGAAAATATAAAACATACGCAGGATGGAGATTTTGCTACTACAAAAAAAGATGATGGCATGCATGGAATCGGACTTCATTCCGTGAGGCGGATTGCAGAAAAATATGGTGGATGTTTGATGTGTACGGCAGAGGATAAAACATTTGAAACGGTGTTGCTAATCTCTACTGATGAAGAAATATAACAAGAATCTGATAGTACTGCTTAGAGTGGCCTATCAGATTTTTTTGCAAAAGTGGCCCCTCATTCTGCCAAAATTGTCATTTCTATTGAATATTTTGTTGAAATATGTATAGTAAAAGGCAAAAAAAGAAATATGTGCATTGGCTACGTGTTTCAGAAAAAAAGGAGAATGATAGTTATGAAAAAAAGAATTGGTAAAAGTAAATTTGGTATTTTGAACTGTTTAGCGCTGGTTTTAGTAACGGCAACAGCGAATGCAGCATGTGCTTGGTATTTTCACCAGCCGGAGTTTCCAAAAGAAGCAAATGCGTTGAGAAAGCATTACAATGATTGAAAAAATTGTTAATAAACTTTTGGATACTCAAATTAAGAGTGGTTTACTAAAAGATGAAACAATACCAATTTACCGCTACGGTTATACTCTATTGATAGAAGTGACGATAAATGTAATTCTGTCACTGCTCATTGGTTTTGCCTTGGGGGAGATTGGTATTGTAATATTGTTTAATCTGATATTTATACCATTACGGGGATTCTGCGGAGGATGGCATGCTGGAAAGTCATGGCTGTGTACTATGACATCCGCAATTGTTTTATTGTTTTCAGTTTTTGTTGGGAAAGACCAATTATTTCAATATGGTACAAATTTGTGGATGATATTGATGGGAATATCCTGTTTGACCATATGGTTTCTGGCACCTATGGATAGCGAAGCCAAAAGACTGTCTGATGAAGAAATCGTCTATTATAAAAAAGTAATCCGAGGAATCTTGTTTGTAATACTTGTGTTTTTTGTACTGTTTGTTTATTTTAATATCTTTCGACTGGCAGGAGTTTTATGTTATGTAGTCTATGTACAAAGCGCTTCCTTGTTATTTGCATTTTTGATAAATGATAGGAAAAACAGAAAATAGAGATGGAGGAAAAGAAAGTGAAAAGAGCGAAAGGGAACAGAAAAGTAATTATTAGTGGAGTGTTAGCGGGAGCATTGTTATTTGCATCCGTATCTGAAATTAATTTAACAAAAAATGAAATAAAAGCGGATGCTGTATCTGTAAAGGCAGATATTACAAAGGAATTGACAGAAAAGAGAAATTCCTTTGTTAAACAGTTTGCATTATCCGATGGAAGTTTTACGGCAGTTGCATATTCGATGCCGGTTCACTATAAAAAGAAAGGTGTCTGGAAAGAAATTAATACGACACTTGTGAAATCAGGAAAGAAACAATATAAAACAAAATCTACAGATTTATCGATTAAAGTGTCCAAAAAGGCGAATAAAAAGTCAATGATTTCCTTAAAACGAGGCTCTGCTTGCTTATCCTGGTCATTGAATGGGAAAAAGATGAAAGCGGTGAATGTAAAAATCAGCAATCCAAAGAAAACCAAACAAACTGATGTATTAAATCAAAATGTGGTTTCTTATCCAAAAGTGTTAAAAAACACAAGCATCACCTATAACATTTTCCCGGAACGTGTGCAGGAAGTTATTACGGTGTCGAAAAAGCAGAAGGCAAAGAAGTGGACGTTCAAAATCAATGCAGGAAAAATGAAAATCAAGGGTAAAGGAAATCAAGTATATTTCAAAACGAAAAAGGGCAAGAAAAAATACCAGCGTCTGCATACAATTGTAACCGATGCCAATGGAGTTTCTACTTCTAAAGTAAAAGTGAAATATAACAAGAAGAAAAAGACACTTACCGTGACGCCGTCAAAGAAATGGTGGAACAGTAAAAAGAGAAAATTCCCGATGGAGATGCGAACCAGTTATCTGACGGATAAACACAGCAGAAATGTAAAAGTAGGAGCAGCCTACAGCGGAGCACCAAACGGAACATTTACCTATGATAAATCACTGCTTTTACAGGCGAATAAATGTATTGGATTTACTAAAATGACAAATTTGGCAGAATTTAGTAATCCAAATGTGCAGATACGAAGTGCATCGTTACATATTCTAAATAAAAAGACATTAAAAATGGGTGCGGGCAAAACGTATGATATTGATGTGCACAAGGTTAAAGAAAACTGGTCAAGTAAAAAGCTTACTTATAATAATCGTCCGGCATACGAAGAAGTGTCCGGGGCTAAGGTTAGTATCCAGAAAAAGGGCAGTTATGCTTGTGACGTGACGGATATTGTGAAAGCATGGCAAAAAGGAGAGTCAAACTACGGTGTGGCACTGGTGTCTAACAATGCCAACCGCACATATCAGGCGGAATTAGACAGAAATCCGTATTTTACCGTGAATTATGAAGTAGTAGGGTTTGATGGAGCTGTTCAGTTAAAGGAAAATGAGCCAATTACCAGAGACATTATCAAAGAAGGTCAGGAAAACTATTTCTACTTTGACACGAAACCGGGCATTGCGTATGAGGTATATACCGATTCTGCCATTGATACGCAGGCAACCATGTATGATGAGAGTAAAGAGCGGGTTGGTTATGCGGATGATACTGGAACGAACAAAAACTTTTCTTTTGTGGACAGTTATAACAAAAGACGCTACATAAAGGTTAGTGCAAAAAACAAAGCAACCGGCAGTTATACGCTGCATTTGAAAAAACGTTTTGCCATTCCGGAAGTAAACGGAATGAAGGGACAGGATAAATATACACTTACATGGAATTCGATAGAGAATGCGAAGGAATATCTGGTATGTGTGTATGACGGTGGAAAGAAAATCAGCGAAACAGTAGTAACCGGTACGAGTTACGAGTATATATATACGAATGCAACAAGTGGAAAGATACTTGGCTTTACTGTTACAGCTAGAGAAAGTGAAGCCTTAACAGGCGAGAGTTCCAAAATGATTTACAGTGCAGACAGTCAGTCCGAATGGGTCTATCAGACACCAATGTTGAAAACACGGAAGAACGCATCTTCGGTAACAGTAAATGATAAAATTTATGTATTGGGTGGTGAAAATGAGCAAGGTGCCTGCAAATCTTTCGCAGCATATGACACGAAGAAAAAGGTATGGGAAGAACTGCCAGAATATCCGGGTTCGGAAACCGGAATCTGCAAAGCATCCCTGATTTCGTATAAGAATGAAATATATGTTATTGGTGGTCAAACCGGTACAGGTGCGAATGCAGCAGCACTCAAGCATATTTATGTATTTAATGCGGAATCCAAAAAATGGACAGCAAAAGCAGATATGAAAGAAGCAAGAACCAGTTTGGCAACAGCTGTTTGCGGAGGCAAAGTATATGTTTTTTCTAAGGCTGGGGCAACGGATAAATTGGATGTATATGACTTAGATGCGGATATATGGGAAAGTGCTGTTATGCCGGGGACCAGTACGATTCTTGGTGCAGTTTGTGTGGATAACCGTATATTTGTGTTGAAGGAAGAAGGGGAAGGTATATATTGGGTCGAGTATCTTCCGGAAGATAATGCTTTTGAAGAAGCCGGAATAGTATGTCCTTATACAACTTCAGATCACTTTGCCACACCGGTGGTCATCAGTGGAAAAATTTATATGGTAAAGGAAACGGAAACAAAGAATGTTTTTGTATATGATGCTTATTCCGATGAATGGAGCGAAATTTCAGCAATGAATTTAACAAAAAAAGAATCGCTGCTTTCTGCCTGCGAAAATGAACTTTACAGCATTGGTGGCGAAATGACAGGCTTTGGTGTGTTAGATGTGGTAGAGCAGTATACAATCAAAGCTCAAACGATAAAAAAGCAGATGACAATTAATAAGGGAGAAATTTACGAACTACAGGTAACTGCCGGAAATTTGGCGAAAGACCAGAGTCAGATTGTAACATTGTCAATGGATCCTGACAAACTGAACTTTCAATCCGCATCTTCTTTTGAGGAAGAAGCGGATTTGAAAGAGGGAGTTGATGGGGTAAAACTCTTAAAATATCAACCGAAAAAAGGCATTATGGTTCTAAAGTTGACAGGAAGCATGGAACGAGGGAACTCTTGTGAAGCCTATCAATCGGTTCCGGTAGAAGCCAAAATGGATGGAAAGACAACCGTTGAAATTACTTTAACCGAAAGAAAACAGGCTTAGAAAGAAGGAGAGTTCATGACAAAAGAACGATGGATAGTTGTTGTCAGCATTATGATGTGCATTCTTGGATGTGTTTGCTTTTGGCTGGTACAAAAAAATATCCATAAAGAACAGCAAACGAAAACAGAAGAGAAAAGTATTTATAAAACTTTGAGTGAATCGGATAAAAAGGCTGCGGACATTTATGCAGAACTTTATGAAGAGTCTGTAGAAAATGTATCGCGGATATATCAAAAGACAAACGACTGGGAAAAGACAAATAAACAGCTGGAAAAACAGTTTTTTACAATCGATGAAAATATAAAGTATGAGATGCAGAAAGAAGGCTATCGCTTAGAAGATTTGGAAAAGGCGGAAAAACTGTCGGTACAGACCGGAAAAAAAGCGATGGAGTTGATTCGGGCAAAAGGAAAAGCTTCGGACAATAGGAAGTGGTCCGATGTGGTAAAGAAAGAGGAACTGCAGGCGGCAGAAACGACCGAGGTTCCGAAATAAAAAAGACATAACAGGAAGAAGAGGAGTTTAAATTTATGAGAGACTTAAGAGCAGTGATTCACGGAATTACAACAGCAGTTTTGTGTGGCATGGCAGTTTTCTCCTGCAGTACCATCAGCAAAGCTGCCGGAGAAACTTATCAGACAGCAGTGGAGGCAGCCTATGGAGATACTTTCCGTGGCGTCTATGAGAACTATCTTGCCGGTTCCCCACTAGAGGCAGAGAACCCGGACGGTGTTGACACGGCAAGCGGGCGGCTCATGCTTTCCCGTACCGACCTTTCCTTAGAAGGAACCGGCGGGATGGACTTGGAACTCAACCGCTATTATGACAGCAACGAAGCCAATCTCGGACATGCAACCGTTGAATATTTAGACAAACTCGAAATTGACACGGTATGGGTTAAATACCGGACGCAGGACAAAAAAGAGCTCAAAATCCTTGTCAACCGTGCCCTGTTATCCAAACATAAAAAAGCGTTAAAAGACCTCTTAGTTTCTTATGAAGTGGGTGAGGCTCACCGCAATGTAGAACAGGATGGGGAGGATGCGATTGAAACCAAAACCCAGCGGACGAAGATTGTCAGCCGGGAAGGGCATGACGTATACGGGATTGCCAGCGGATGGCGCTATGACCTTCCGTGGATTGAAACCGTAACACTGGCAGAAGAAGAGGGCTGGGGAAAAAATCCCGCGTATCTTCACTATGGAAGTGCCGGTGTGATTGGAATTGAAACGAGCGCCGATGCGGCAGCAAAAACTTACGCAATCCAAGGACTGAGTGGCTACTCTTACGAAGATTTAAAACTGGAGGATTTTAAGCAGACGGTGGATGGCATTTCCTGTACCTACCTGCTTCGTGATAAAACCGGACTTCGCACCTATTTTAACGAAGACGGTGTCGTTGTGCTGCAAAAAGACGCCCATGACAATGCCATTACCTATACATACACCGATGCCATTCATTTGGCAGCCATTACCGATTCTGTCGGACGAAAGATTGTATTCCACTATGAGGGAGACGGTGATGACAAAGTGCTGAAAACCGTCACCGTACAGGGAAAAGAAGCGGCAGGCGGCGTAACCAAGAAAACAATTACTTATGAAACGGAAGAAAAAACATATACCCCGCATCACGGCGATGTGTTAAACGGCTTTGTGCTTACGGCGGCAATCGTCGATGGAAGCCGGGAAACCTATACCTACCGGACCGTGGAACGGCTGATGAATACCTCCGGAGCGGGAATCGCATCCCAGCGTGTTTCTACCAACCAGAGCTATCTTCTGACAAAATGTAAGGCAAACGGCAGCGAGACCAACTATGAGTACCGTGCCTGCTCGCTGCGCGGTGAAAAAGAAGTGGGAACCGGACAGAAGAGAGATGTGGTGACGGAGCAGTTTTATGTCACCAGAGAGTATGAAAAAGACAATAAAACCGGAAAGAAATCAAGTGGTACAAAGTATGACTATTTCCAGAAAAAAGGAACCGACGGACTCCGTTCCTATGATGATTTCAGGGAGCGGGAAAAAGACGATAAAGGCAACTGGAAAACCGCTTATGAAGTCTGGCAGTACGGAAATGAAGGACTCCGCACGGTAACGGTTGTCAGCAGCTTTAATCCGAACAAATATAAAACCAACAAAAAGTATTATGATTATACTTATAAGAAATCCAAAATCAACCCGGATACTTTAAGGCTTAAAAAGGATACCAAGAAAAATGTCAGCCTTTATGTATATAATGAAAATAAACTTCTTACCAATGAGATTCACTATGGCAAAGAAAAAGAAGAAACCATAACCGCTTATGATAATAACGGCAATGGTTCTCTTGTGGTACTCGAAACCGACAAATCGTACGGAAAGAGCGGCAAAGCGGTTACGACAAAACAAGGGTATACTTATGACCGCTGCCGAAACGTTTTAACTGAAAAGGCAAATGTCGCTTATCAGAAAAAGAATCAGGGTAAAGAACACCTTTACACGACCAGCTATACATATCCGGCAGGAACATATCCGGATTCGGACGGTGCTTTTGTCTGCCCGGTGCTTACTCAAGAATCATACAGCGGAGCAAAGACCAAAAACCGTATGGTAAGTACGATGGCGGCAAACGGTGTGGATTATGCCAGCATATCCGAGCAGAAAAGTGTAAACGGCGGTGCGTACCGGACACTTACCAAAACGGATTTTACTTACGATGAACATGGCAACGAAACACGGGGCAGAGTTTATCCTTCCTACGATACGGACGGCGAAAAAGAAGTAATTCAGAATGACTACACCTTCAATGCACTGGGCCAGCAGACCCAGACTAAGGTTACGCTTACTTCTGCGAAAAACCCATCCGATAACCGGAGCTATGTGGAAGAAAAGACAACGTATGATTCTTTTGGCAACGAGCTTTCCTACACCGATGAAAACGGACAGACCTCCAAAACTTCCTATGATGAGGAAACCGGCGAGGAAACCGAAACCATCCGTGCTGTGGGAACTGCGTATGAATCGAAAGACAAGGAATATACTTCCGCAGACGGCTTAAAAACCATGACCGTCGATGCTTACGGACAGGTCAATATCAGTATTCAGGACGGCTTTGGCAACACGCTGATAAGCAAAGATGAGGCGGCCGGCACCTGGACGGAAAGCACCTATGAGTATGGCAGCGAGGACAACGGCGGAAGCGAAACCGAAGAGACAGAAGACGATGTCGATGAAGAAAAAGAAGAAACATCCCGTCTTCTGGAAGAAAAAACATACTCGTTTGAGCCGGACGAAAAGAAATTTATTGTCAATGAAAACGGAGAAACCGTGGCAAACTTTTACATGACCGGAAAAGGCAGTAAACTGTTAAGCGGCAGCAAAAACTTTTATGACGACCTCGGCAATGAGATTGGAAGTGCCGAATTTATGAATGGAGAACTGGATAAAGCCCACTGCACTTCCTTCCGTTTCAGTAAAAGTGAGACCGAAGTAACCGGCGAAGAAGACGAGGCACAGACGATTACCACCGGTTATGAAAAGGAAATCAATCCGTCTTCTTATACCGAAGAAGTTGACCCGGCAAATTTTTACGACCAGTTTAACGATTCGGTGTTAAGTGAAACAATTACAAAAACCGTAACGGATGCCGAAGGCAGCACCCTTTCCCAGACGACTACCTATCTTCGGGGAAAAAATAAAACGGAAACCGTTACCACCTATGAAAACGATGACTTTGGCAGAACAGTCAAAGAAAACACGATTCAGAAAAAATATCAGGATGGCAGATGGCTTCCGTCTTATGAGACAGAGGTTTCTTATACTTACGATGAAAATGGAAATGTAACCGAAACCGAGACCAAGAGCCGAAAAGAAGGAGAAACCGACTGGCAGACCCAGAAAACAAAAGCCGTCTATGACAGTAAGGGACAGGTTACAAAAGAATACAGTCCGCGCGGCGTCAAAGAGAACGTGGCGGCAGCATATACTTATGACCTTTTGGGACGTAAGATTAAAGAAGAACTTCCGCAGAACAAGACAGACGGAAGTGCCGGTTACCAGACCGTAGTAAACGAATATGATAAATCCGGCAACCTTGTGGAAACAAAAGAGCAAATCGAGGGTGACAAGAACAAAGAAATCGAGTATACTTATGATAAACAGGGAAATCTCGTTCAGGTAAAAAGCAGTCTGGAAAATGAAAAAGCACAGTATGTCCAGTACGTCTATGACGAACAGGGCAACAAGGTGCGCCAGTTTACCGGTATGACCGGTCCTTTGACAGTAACGGTAGCGGCAGTTGAAAATGCCAAAGACGATGCCGGTAAGGATACCTTTACCTATGGCGGTAAAACGTATGCCGTTTTGGTAACTGGGAAAAAGAAATCCGATACCATCCGGGAAACAAAGTATGTGTATGACACGAAAAACCGTCTGGTTTCTTATACGGACCCGGAAGGAAGAACGGAAACGTATACTTATGACTGCAACAGCAACCTGACAAAAACCGTAGATAAAAACGGAAATACTTTGAAAAACACATATGATAACCAGAACCGGCTGACCGAGAGGACAGCGAAGGAGAAAAAGACCGGAAAAGAAACCGTACATACTTACCGCTACAACGCCTACGGAGATGTGGCAGTACAGGATGATACACAGTTTGTGTATGGTGATGTATCCGGCCAGGTCACAAAAGAAACGACCAAACTGACAAAAAATAAGGATGTCGTAAAGAATTATACCTATGACAGTAATGGAAACAAATCCACTTTTTCCGTAAAAGCAGGGGAGGATACCAAACTTTCTTTGTCGTATGAGTATGATGGCAGTTCCCGACTGATTTCCGTCAAAGACAGCGAAGGAAATCAGGCTGTTTCTTATGCCTATGATACGGAGGGAAGTCTTAGCGAAAGACAGGCGGCAAACGGACTGAAAACCACGTATGGCTATGATTACCAGAACCGCTTAACCTCTATGACAAACGAGACGGGTAAAGGCGTGGTTTCCAAGTACAGCAGTACCTATCTCAAAAACGGACAGAAAGCAGAAGAAGTTTCTACCGTTATGGATAAGAATGGAAGGAGCACGAAAAAAACGGCAGCCTATACCTATGACATGCTTGGCCGTATTACCAGAGAAACAAAAACAGGAAGGGAAGATATTTCCTATACCTATGACGCCAACAATAACCGGAAACAGATGACAATCGGAAACAAGACAACCGCTTATCAGTACAACAAAAACGACGAACTGCTCCGCACGGATACGCTGCATACCGACACGGAGAAGAACGATGTGGTGATTTACAAAAATGATAAGAACGGAAACCAGCTTGCTACGGTGAACCGCTCTGAAATTCCGGCAGAAGCAAAGGATACGTCTTACATCGATGTCGATGTGACGCTGGGAGACAATCAATTGAACGATAATGTAGTAAACCATTATAATGCTTTGAATCAGCTGACCGAGACGCTTACGAAAAACTATAAGGTAAGCTTTACTTATGATGCCGAAGGACTTCGTACCGGTAAGACGGTAAACGGAGAAAAAACGATTTATGTCTGGGACGGAGACCAGGTGGTAATGGAACTGTCAAAGGGAGGAGCCGTACAGAAACGTTACATCCGCGGAAATGATTTAGTGTATGCCGATAAAGGAGAGAATACGGAGAAAACGTATTATGTTACAGATATGCACGGCAATGTGGTGCAGCTTTTGGATGAATCGGGAAATGTCACAAAGACATATGAGTATGATTCCTTTGGAAACGAAGTAAAACCAGAGAAAAAGGATGAGAACCCGTACCGTTATTGTGGGGAATACTACGATAATGAGACGGAGGAAGTCTATCTGCGGGCAAGATACTATGAGCCAAGTGTAGGAAGATTTATCACAAGAGATACCTATACCGGGGAAAGTGATGAGCCGCTGAGTCTGCATTTGTATACCTATTGTGCGAATGACGGGGTGAATATGGTGGACCCGAGTGGGCATTGCTATAAAAATAGAAAATGGAAAAGATGTAAGAATATATATCATAAAAAATATAAACCGCTTAAGTATAATAAAAACTTAAAGTATTATAGAAAAATAGTGGAGTATGTAGGAAAAATCAAGAAGAGGAGAAGAAAAACAAGCGAATTGGAGAGGTTTGTTGCTACATATAAAAAAGAACAGAGCAAAAAAAAGGAGAGTAGATATAATCAAATATCAGAGGCGACCAATTTACCACCATTACTTATTGCAGCAATTCATTATAGAGAAAACACTACAGATTATTTTAATAGAAAATTTTCGGTACATTTACATAATGGTGATCCATTAGGAAAAGTAACAAAAAATGTTCCTAAAGGAATCTGTTATTATGATTTTGTTAAAGCTGGCATTAATGCGTTTGAATCAATGGATAGTTTTCATGACAGGATGGAAAATTTGAACTTAACAAGCAAGTCTAAAGATATATATGCTATGCTTACAATTGCATGGTTTCATAATGGAGCTAAAATCAATATAAAAAGTTCATATATTTTTAATAAGACTGGATTATCTTGTACCTTTTATCCAACCGATGGAAAAAAGGGCAAAAAAAATGAAAAAGACCAAAATAATGGAGTATTTCGTGTTTTAGATTATGCATTATGGAAAGGAGTAAGATGATGAAATATAGGTGTTTGGAAATGTGGGTTTTCATATTTGTGATAGCAGCAGTAACAGGCTGTGGGAAAGTTGAAACCAAAGATGCTAAAAAGAAACCAACAGAAACAAGCGAAATACATAATGCATATTTTCCATATAAAGAGAATTGTCAAATAAAAGTTTCTGGGCGGTTTTATTTTTCAGATTTATTGGAAAAAGAAACAACGGTGTTTGTCAATAGAGAAAGAAAAGGAAACAGCGGAGAAGTATGGCACATTTTTTTTCAGCGAGTGGAGTATGATTCTTATGATAGCGATGGACGATACCATATGCCGAAGGAATGCTTAGATATGTACTATTTTTTGGTCAAGCAAGATAGGATATACTGGTATTGTATGCCACATATGCCAGATAATGAAATGAAAACTTTTTGTGAGGAGGGGCGAATACCAGCAGAATACACTCATATTATTTGCCAGAAGGCTGAAATGAAAGATGTTTTATCGGAGGAAGAATCTGGTGAACATGAGCGAATGTTGATTTATGGGAAAAAGAAAGATGTTAGACAGTATAATACATGGACTGTAAAGAAAGATTTTTCAGATGTACTTAGCATATATACTGTTTCATTTAAAAAGAATATTGGACTCGTTGCGTATAGTTGTTCCTGGACAGCAGCTGGAAAAAACACTGTTGAGCTTTGGGATAAAAGATATGTTTCGAAGCGGGCTAAAAAAAGTTTCAAGTATAATTGATAGAGGAAGAAGATGAGATGGAAAAAGATTTGCTATGTGGATGTGACAACAAAAGCATGGGAAATACAACACATAATGTGAGTATGCACAATTAATATATATGACGAGATACTGCATTATTAATACGTTGGTTTTGTAAAATATAATTCAATTTGCAAAACGAATATTTATTTAAAATATACTAAGGAATGCGATAAAATAAAAGTCTATAAAACTAATACAAAGTGAGCATGTGTAGCATAGAAAGGGGGAATTAATGCAATAAAGAATCAAACTAAGTGTGGAACTATTTATATTGACAATATATATATTTATTACTATAATAAATATAAGTCATTGGAGAGAAAAAGATTATATTATCGAAAATGATATGTGGTGTTAGGGAAAGTGTGAAAAAAATAGGAGTACTTTACTAACATTTGAAACTGTTACCATATGCTGGATATATTATTATTCTTTCCTTATTAAAATATTATAGTTCTTAGAAACGGTAATAATGAAACTAGAAACAACAATGATTCTGAAAGAAACAGTGAAATTTACCGGATGAATTAAAATTAAAACATTTTAAGGAGGAAAAAAATGCAAGAGAAAAAAAGTTATATACCTTTTTGGCTGCTAGATATAGTTTCGTTTATTTCTGGCATTGTTACAATTGGAGGCGCAGTAGTTGGGGCTTTTGAGGTAAGGAAAATAGTTGCTAACTTGCCAAATGAGAAGTATGAAGTGAATTTAAATTCATGGCTGATATGTTTAACCATATCATTAGCTTTTTTGCTGGTTGTTGTATTTTTACAAATGAGGAAATATGGTCAGCTATTACAGAAAGCGAGAAAGGTTATTACAAAGAATTATTATAATTTTCTGCATGATTTTAGAAATCAGTATTATGAAATGCTTAAAGAGCATAAAATAAATAGTGGAGCGGCAAAAGAGCATAAAGTTGAGTTGTTGACACAAGATACTAAAAAGTATATGACAAAAGGCTTAGATTATTTGTGCGATATGGTTAGTTCGGCATCGAGAGAAGAAATTAGTGCATGCGTTAAAGTGATTGAAAATACAGGTGGTGATGGAAAGAGTATAGATATTGAACAAGCTAGAATTCAGACGTTTTGTAGATCTCTTAATACAGATGGTGAGAGGACTTCAAGAGATACCTTTAATGAGGGAGGAATGTCAGCGAAGATAGTGGATAACACTGATTTTTACGATATACTAAAAGGTGATTCGAGTTCATGTTTTTATCAAAGAGATTTGTATGCTTATGCCAAGAAACTAGAAGCTGCTGGGAAGGAATACAAGAACTCAACTAGTCAATACTGGAAATATTATAAAGGAACAGTAGTTGCACCGATTAGGATTGCAAAAAAGAGATTATATTATGATGAATCCGATTCGGGATTCGATGTGATAGGGTTTTTATGCATAGATACTTTGTCGACAAATGTATTTAGAGAAAAGGATAAGGCTTTTTATACGAAAATAGTAAAGAGTTTTGCGGCAGATATGTATGTTATTTTAAATAAATATAATTATTATTTAGCAAAAATAATGGAGGAAAAATAAATGGTAGAAATAATGCAAAATATTGTAGATGTTTTATCTGCAATAATTTTAGGAATTGAAAAAGATGAACAGGATAAGGTAATACAGAATGAAAAAGTAACATACACCCTTACCTCTGTATTTCCAAGTCAAGAAATTATGAAAGAAGCCATAAAATATTTATAAAAAAATATATTTCATCAGTTTGGATTAGAATCATCAAAGACGAAGGTTAAAATAAAAAATCTATGTTGAATGATGTGTATGAAGAATTCAAGGAGATATACAATGAGCCGAAATGGGAGGGAGATAGTTTTGGGTGGCAGATGGCATGACGGGTTTTGCTTTTAAGTAGCTGCTTTATACAAACATTCTGCGCTTGACCATTTGTTTCAACGTATTGTTAATAATCATAGGCATGAAGTAGTGTTTACGAAAATGGACGTATATATTTACAACCAAACATGCCCATGGGCTATAGCAGGATAATGAAGTTAGATAAAGTTGGAGTAATTCTTTTGGTACAAGAGGAGGTAGAAGTATCTGCTCCTAGAAGAATTAATTCAATGAAAAAGCATCATTAAAATGTAAACGCTCCATAGTGAGTATCTTGACAAAAAACACCTCATCGCTTCGAGGCAGGCTTTGGTTTGCGGCAATGATCCGGCAGTTTTTCTGACCAAGGCAATAGATCTTCCAGAAAACTCAGATCCTTGTCATCCATATGATTTGGGATTTCTGACAGCAAATATTCAAAATAATCGTATGGTTTTAGATTGTTTGCCTTTGCTGTTTCTGCAATGCTGTAAATAATGGCGCTTGATTCTGCTCCGGCGATGGTATCGATCATCACCCAGTTCTTTTTGCCAATGCAAAAACTGCGGATGGACTGTTCTGCTGCATTATTATCTATCGGTACTTCGCCGTCTTCCAAAAAGACGCGCAGATATTTTTCCTGATTGATGCAGTAGGATAATCCCTTATGTGTTTTTCCTTTTGCCGGAACTTTAGGCAGATTTTCTTTTACCCACGCAAAATAAGATCTACCATTGGCTTGATGATAACCTGGCGATGTTTTAATCGTTTTGTGGCAGATTCCTCTGCAAGCTTCTTTTCCTCGCGGTAGATCGCTTGGATCTGTTTTAGTGCCAGACAGGCGAGCGAATCGTTACGTCTGGCTTTGGGCAGGGCTTTTAGGGCTTCGTCAAAGTAGCGCCTGGAATGAGCCCAGCAGCCTGCGATGGTCAGATCTTCCCGCTCTGCTTCCAGTGTGTGGTAAACCTGATATCCGTCCGTCACGCAGATTCCACGGAAGTCTTTTAAAAACTTCTTCGGATGCGATAGCTTTCGCGATGGCTGGTAATCATATAAGATGATCGGTCTATCCTCATACATTTTTCCGGTCCGATAGACCCACATGAAGTGTTTGGAGCCTTCCGTTCTGTTTTCCTTCGTAACACGGACCGGTGTTTCATCTGCCTGCAGGACATGATACTCGTATAGTTTTTTATGCATACAGTCATAGATCAACGACAGATATCTTTCCGTACAAAGTATCGTCCAGTGTGCCATCTCACGGCGGCTGATCTCCAGACCATAACGGGCAAACTCCTGCTCCTGGCGGTACAATGGAACAGCATTTACATACTTTGCATTCAATATCCCTGCTAACAGCGAAGGGGAGACCAGACTGTTACGGAGCAGATAAGCCGGATGGTCTGCCTTTTTGAAATGCTTGTCCTTTTTTGGATCTGTAAACCCCTACGTGGTGTTCCTCAATCTCGATTTTGGCAGGCGTGAAACGGTATCGGTTGTAAATCTCATCTTTCAACTGATACCAGCCGTTGTCTCCAAACTCCCGGACAAGTTCCTCTTCCGTCAGTTTATGGGATATCTCCACGGTCGGAAGGTTCGCAAGAACAAGAGAATGTTTTCCTTTGACTTTTGGGGATCTTGATTTTACGGGTTCATTTTCGTCATACTCCGTAATCGTCGCAACGGCTTCCGCTTCATTGAAAATACAATTTTGCCGTCTACTTCCATAAATGCGATCTGGTTATCCGGAGCCATTTTTTCAGACGACCTGCCAAAACGTTTACTGTTTGCCACGGCAAGCTGTTCTAACACAAGCTGGAGTTTTGAATCAATGCTTTCAAGCTGCTCCTGCGTAGACAGAAATAACTGCACAAGTGTTGCTTTATCAAATTTATTCAGTTGTTCTTCCGTGTATTTCATTGCCATAGCAGATCATCCTTTCTAAGGACTATTATAACAGATCCTGCACATCCTGCACAATTTTGCAAATCCGGTTTTTCTCCTTTTTCGTCATTTTGCCTAGGGATGTATCGCTTTAAAACGCACCGGAGAGGCACCGCTTTGAGACACCCCCAAAAAGAAAGAAAACGGGCTTTTGTATCACAGATGTGTCGAGAATCGTGTCAGAAAGCGGATTATCATGCCTGCTTTCCCAGTCATTCGCAGAAAGAGCGAGATAAAAAATACAGGAAATTTTTCTCTGTTTTGCACAAAAGATCAGGCAAAAAACTCAGGCTGTGTTACATTTCTTACGGCTTTTTTCGGAGTGATCGTCAGTCCTTCCATCAGCCAGCGGAACTGCTGCTGTGTTAATCCGCGGACTTCGGATTCTGTTCGCGGCCATTGAAAACTGCCTGCTTCAAGACGTTTATACAAAAGAAGATAGCCGTCATTTTCCCAGAGCAGTCCTTTGATACGGTCTGTTTTGCGTCCGCAGAAAAGATATATGGTATCCGGCTCGAAACAATGATCACCAAGATAACTTTGAACCAGAGCCGCCAGCCGGTCAATCCCGGATCTCAAGTCGGTGTACCCTGTCACAATATAAACCTGTTTAAAACAGGAAGCGTCATTTAACATCGGCAACCACCCTCAACACTTTTTTCAGCAATTCATCAGAAGTAGATTCTGTTATGTGAAGTGTAATTCCGTTTATGCTCATTTCTAATGATGAATCGGATGACAATGTACGGACTATGGAACGTTTACATTAAAATAATCTAGCAAATGCGAAATGCATGAATGATAACAGATGGCACTTAACAAAGTGAAAAAATATAATTTTGAAGCCTAAACGGTCGGTGTGACGTTTTTGTGTCAAATTAACCAACTGTTTAGGTTTTGTAAGATACAAACAAACTATACAAAATACGAGTATCCGCTAAAGAAGGATATAAATGAATGGTATATTTAAGATTAGAAAATGATATTTTTAATCCTAAAATGGAAAGAATTGACTAAAAGGGGAAAGTTATTTTCTGGAAGATTACTGTAATAATTATAATAAACTTGATAAAACGAGGAATGGACGGAATTAAAAGGTAAATAGTATCAAAGAAACTATTGTGGAAAATACAAATTATTTCTAAGTCATTCCAGTAGGGACGTTACGATTATCAGAATCCAAATCGGTAAGTGTGTGCCTGATAGCGGTCAGAAACATACGATAGATAGTAATGATGGCTTTCTTGTTGCAAATGTGTCCTCTCATTCTGCAAATATTGACATATATATTGAAATTTAAATGGCGGTCGTTTAAAATGGAGAACAAGAGACACTATGGGAGTTCAATATAATTGTTATAGAAGATTTTTATTAAAGTAAAGTCAAGTAACGCCCTATAAATTTAATGTTGAGCAAAATAGTAAATGTTCAAGAGGAACGTGTTGTCAGAAACATGATTCCTCTTTTCTTTTGCAATAATGGATTTAGTATTTTTGCTAAATGCGGGAAGGGAGAAAATCGAATCACATCAAAAATGAAAGCGCAGGACAATGTTTTTCGGATGAGGATTGTTTCAACGAAAACCGCCATCTGTAACTGGATTATAAACCTTACAGAATACATTAGAATTGAGACGACATCCGATCCTTCCATTATTGAACTTTTGTGTTATCGGGCGAGATGCATTATAGAACTATATCAAAAAGCACAAAAATAACAGGATTAGTCGAAAATTCCAAAAAAGTGGAAATTTCAAAGTGTATTATGTGATTGGTTGTAAAAAGAATATCGCGGATTACCGTGGTACTTACCACGGAACAAATAGTCTACCATACAATAAAAGGGCAGTGTATACTTTACTTGTGGTCACAGGAAGGATGTGGATGCTTGAAAGATGTATAAGAGCATAGTCCGAGAAAAACTAATTCAATATTTAGAAGCAACAAAAATGTCAAAGTACAGATTTTCGCAAAAGAGCGGAATGTCGCAAAGTACGTTGTATGACATACTCAGAAAAGAAGATTATGATATTCGGGAAAGTAATATTGTTAAGGTAAGTCATGGAATGAGCATTGAACCTTTTGAATTGTTTCAAACGAATGAACAGATTCTGGTACTGCAGAAAATGCAGGAGATTGAACTGATCCAAGAATCAAGATTGCTTCCGGTGGAATATCAGGAGATATTGTTTGAGTTTTTGCAGAGTTTAAGAACGATTGCAGAAAAGAAGATTTAAAAAGTATGTTTCACTTAGTACATAAAATATTGTATATGAAGAAATTTGATTGACAAAATCGAAATTTCTTCATAATATAATAGATAGAAAGCACTGGACATCCACACAAAGGATGTAAAGATTTGTGGCTATGTTATAATTTCGGTTATAACAAACTGCGTGGCACAGTATCCTGGAGGAAAATGCCATATCCAATATGAGGATTAGGTCATATGCGATTGGCTTGAGGGTAACAGCTTAAGCAAACTGCCAGTGGTGATTCTGAGGGAAGCGAGAGCTTCCCTTTTTTTATGGCGTAGTGAAGGAAAGAAAGAGAGAAAAAAATGGGAAAATCAAAATTGCTAAAGATAATACATAGTGCAGCGATTAATTATCAAAAACATTTAGCAGGAAGAACTTTTCTTTATGTATATGAGGACAGATATGTTGAAATCGTCTTTAAGAGTTCTTCATTCTTACATTTAACCGGAGTGAAGACTAATTTAAAAGCAAAAGCTTTTTTCCTTCATGCAAAGAAGAAAAAAGGATTAAGGCCAAGTGAAGTGATGTTTGATAAGACGCATCCGTATGATCTGGCGGAAAGGAAAATCAATCATTTGGAGAATTTGTATAAGGTTACCTGTACCAATGTAATGATTGCGACAGAAATAGTGACGATAACGGCTATATATAAAATAGGAGTAACTAATTTTCAATTTGTTCTTTTATGTGGACCGAATCGGGACAAGACAGGAACTTTGATTGATGATTGTCTGGTTCCCTATTCGTTCCGAGTAGAGGATATCAGTACTAGCAGATTTGAAGAACTATATGAGGTAAAATACATTTTTTCAAAACAGACGAACGAAAAAAGTTATTCTACAGTAACATATAAATCGGAAGATTCAATATCGGATCTGCCAGACAACATTAGAGAAAAAGTAAAAAATATTTAGAAAAATGTCAAGGTGGCTTACAGGCCGCCTTGTTCGTGTTTTCGGAAGTTTCCATGTTTTCTTGCGATAAACCGTGGTAAATGCTGCGGAATAAATAGTCTAGTCAAACAAAAAGTCCCTTTTTATACTAGGAGTGTGTCTACAATAAGGACACATTAACTGAATACGATGATTTCGTCGGACGTCCAAAGCAGCTACGCATTGCGCCGAAACGCAGATACGCCATGACCGGTTTATACCGTGAGCGAGAACATCCATGCAAAATAGGAACTGTGGTGGTTCCGGGTTGCGACTGCTTTATGATAATGATACTCCCCGTATGGGTCCAATGATAGAGGGTGCAAGTCCCGAGTGCACTGCTAACCACAGTGACCGATGATTTCAACTGGAGCAATAAGCAACCCTGTCAATAAGAGCATATCTGGAGGGTATGCTGTTATTGGCAGAGATGCCAAGTGAAATTCTTTGGAAGAACTTTGAACTTTCTGATTCTGAAAATATGCATCTAAAGTGTGTGACAATTTTGGATGCATACATTTCAGAAAGTAAAAGAGTACTGAGACAAGAAAGGAAAAGCTGCAATAATGAAAAAAGATGGGCAAAAAAAGTTTGTCAGATATAAAGAAGGAGCTGAAATGTATAGTATGAGTATGCGCAAATTTCAGGATATGGCAAAGGATGCGGGAGCTATTTATAAAGTTGGGAAAATGGCACTTGTAAATTGCGAACTGTTTGAAACGTACTTGGAGACATTTAGAATTTAGAAAACATACATGAGATTTTGTTTGACGAAAAGTCTTGACAAATTGTTTAACAAAAAGTATACTGAAGATAGTAAACAATGTGAGGTGAGCAGATGGCGAAGATGGGACGTCCTAAGCAGAAAATAACGAAAAAGAAATCAATCGGTGTTCGTTTGTCTGATCAGGAATATGAAATCTTAATGCAATATGCAACTTCGCATAAGCTATCCATTACAAAAGTTGTACAGTGTGCTCTTGAACAATTTTTCAAGGGAAATTAGTACAGGTACAAAATCTCTTTTCTAGATAATGGAAAGGAGAATGTATGGCAAAAGCAAGAAAAGATAATAAAGGCAGAGCGCTACGCAAAGGAGAAGTCCAGCGGTCGCAAGATGGACGATACGTGTATACATACACAAATCCAGTTGGCAAGCGATGTTACATTTATGCAAACACATTGATGGAACTTCGTGAAAAGGAAGATGAATTGAAACGAGACCAGTTGGATGGTATTGATTCTTATGTGGCAGGAAAAGCAGATTTGGATTTTTTGGTTGACCGGTATATGGCGACTAAGAATAATCTTGCCTCCTCGACTTACGCAAATTATCGTTACACATATGATCATTTTTGTAGTGATGGTTTCGGAAAAAGAAAAGTTACGGAACTTCGATATTCGGATGTACTAAACTTTTATCTTTCTCTAATTGATAAAGGTATAAAGGTTAAAAGCGTCGAAAGTTTGCACTGTGTGTTGCATCCCGCATTTGATATGGCGGTACGTGATGACATTATCAGAAAAAATCCTAGTGATGGGGTTCTTTCGGAAGTAAGAAAGAGGCAGGGACGTAAGATGAAGGTGCAGCGCGCACTGACACTTGAGCAACAGCGAGAACTCTTGGATTATGTGACTGGACATCCGCTATATGATTATTGGCGTCCTCTTTTTACTGTTTTGCTTGGAACCGGGTGCCGCATAGGTGAAATTTGCGGGCTTCGGTGGCAAGATGTTGATATGGAAAATCATGTGATTGATATCAATCATAGTATGACATATTTCCGGAGAGGAAAGAAAGCACCATATACATTAGAGTTTAAAGCAGGTCCACCAAAGACGAAAGCTGGGATACGAAAAATTCCAATGTTGGATGCTGTGTATGAAGTGTTGAAGGAGTTGTACGATGAGCGGAAAAAGAATGGAATTAGTCCATTAGTGGTAGATGGCATGACGGATTTCATCTTTATCAATAAAGCAGGTTCTTTATATAAACATTCAGCCATTGACCATTCGATTCGACGCATTGTTAATAATCATAATGCTGAAGAAGAGGTTAGGGCGAAAAAAGAGCATAGAGAACCGATTATGTTACCTTTTTTCTCATGTCACACCTTTAGACATACTTTTTGTACCAGATTTTGTGAAAACGAAACAAACGTTAAAGTGATTCAAACTGTCATGGGGCATGCGGATATAAATACTACAATGGATATTTATGCCGAAGTGACAGAGACGAAGAAAAAAGAAGCAATGGAAAATCTATCAAAAAACTTAAGGATTTTCTAGGAAAGAGTCCCAAGAAATGGACTCACATATATTTGCAACAAATTTGTACTTTTGCAACAGATTTGCAACAAATACGCACTTGATAATGCATATGGGTACTGCATTGTGCATATTAAGAAAGCCTGAAAAAAGCCGATTTGTGTGATAATGCCTGGTAGTGCATGGAAACATAAATACAATCTGGACGTGTCGCTATCATCGAGTAATCTTGATTGATAGTTCAATAATACAGTAAATTCAAGGGTTTCGGAGATTTCTCCGGAACCCTTTTTACATGGAAAAGCCACTTTAGCAAACTAAAGTGGCTACAAAATGGCTACATTTATATTTACAGTCATTCTGATTCTTCTACAAAATACATGATTTCAAGGTACTAGATATACTTTTGATTTCATAGAGTGGCATACTTGAAAGAACGTATTGAGTTTTATTAGAAAATTAGCTATACTATTTTCAGCATTACAAATTAAATTTGTTAGAGAGGAAGGAATACAATATCATGAGAGAGTTAAAGTCATATATTTTTAGAAATTATGGATACAAGCTTACTGATGAGGAGTTAGAATTATTAATTAATTGGTATGCTTCAAATGAATATAAACTTGATGAGGATAACTTAAATGATGAGGTTTTAGGTTTTTTGGTAAAGACATTTCCTGATAAGGATGTAGTCTTATTGGAGGATGATTCAAGCAATATTACATACCTTCTTGCCCTATTGAAAAAAGCTACGGAAAAATAGTATGTGCAAATGGATTATTGATAATTGCGTAGACATTTTATCTTTGCTTGTAGCAATCTTCTCGTTTTTTTATTCTATGTATGCAAATAGAAAGTCGAAAGCGGCAGAGGAAGAAGTGAATAGTATTAAAGCGAATTTGGAAGCAAGTAACCAATATAGCAAAGTAAAAGAACTTGAAAGACCTTTCGAGGATGCTTTGTCAGAATTGATAGTTATACTAGATAGTGATAACGAGAGTATTGAGACAAAAAAAAGAGTTTTCCTTAAATTAAATAATAGATTCACTGATCTATTTAATGAAATCAATTCGTTTTGTGCTTTGATAAACAATGATTCAATTTGTGCAAAAGAGTATCTGAAAAATACGGCAATTCCTAAATTGGTAAAATATGCAGAAATACAGATACAATGCTATGGAACATTGAATATGGCAGCAACAAAATTGGGTGAGAGGAAGCTATCTAAGCCTAATTATCGGGCGTTTGAAGAATATGACATTTTTTTAAAAAATAATATGTCAAAAAATCAATATGAAGATATTGAAAAAAAACGTAAAGAAGTTGGATTAAAAGTATAATGAGTGCCTACTTCTGTATGCAAAATAGTGTATATGTTAAGAACAACTGCAATCTCTTGAAAAATCAAGGGGTTGCAGTTTTTAATGTCTAGATTAATTGTGAGAAAAGGAAAAGACGCATACAAAACTTTTTATGTAATGTCTTTCAAATCAGCTTCCCTTTCCGGATCAGTATGATTTTTCTTAAGCATCTTTGTATATTCAAAGAGATCACGTCTTGTCGTATCATCCAGCACATATAAATCCGCAATCAACTCATCCACCATAGGCAGTTCTGTGTAATCAAATTTCTTTAATATCCGTGCAGTTCTGTCAGAGATATAGGCATTTTTATGTCTGTCAATATTACGCTTATCGCTGTCAGATGGGAGAGATGGCAAAGTCTCAATATCATCATATGGATTATCCTTACAAATGGAGTTGATAGGGATATCTAATATGTTGGAAATCCGTAGTGCAGTATCAAAGCGGACTGCGGTGTCCCTTTGTATAATGGAATAAATAGTAGTAGGCGCAATGCCTGCTTTTTTGGCCAGTTCTTTTACCGTCATTCCTTTCCGGTCTAATATTTCTTTTAAATTTTGCCCATAGCCCATATACTTTGTCCTGCGACGATTCACTGGGAATAGTCGTTGTCTCCTTTCTGTTAATCTATTTATCAATTATATCATCTCAGAGTCTATTATGCAATTCGTAATTATTCCAGAATAATTTCAAGTTAGTATTGACAAAATACGCAATGAGTAATATTATTGAATTATTCCGAATACGAAATGCGTAATGAGAGAAAATATAATGCGAAAAGAGAATTGATATGGAAAGGACGAACTATATGATGACTGTGGATGATGTAGCGCAGGAGTTAGGTGTATCAAAACAGAAGGGCTACAGAATTATCAGACAGCTCAATGAGGAATTGGCGGCTGCCGGATATATGACGGTACAGGCAAAGGTGCCAAGAACATATTGGTGCGAAAGATTTTATACCGGAAAAAGAAATGCGGGATAGGAGAGCGTAATTTATGGCAGTATCAAAGGATATAGTGAGATGGTCAAGCATTTTTGTGACATTCACACTGAAAAAAATCATTGATTGGAATATCTCTTTTCAAACGGTGTCATGTATCCATTTGATGAATGTGGACGTATATGATTGTAATAGCCATATACATAATCCAACGTGCTTTCATTTAACTCTTGATCTGTCTCAAACCGATTCTGTCGTATAAATTCCGACTTAGATGTTCCATAAAAACTTTCCATCGGAGAATTATCATAAGGACATCCTGCTTTGCTCATGCTCTGTTGAATCCCTTTTCCCTCACAAAATTCTGTGAAGGCTCTGGAGGTATACTGTGAACCCTGATCACTATGCAGAATAATTTTTCCTTTTACAGGATTTCTGTCAAGGGCAATCTGTAATGTCTGGATAGCCAATTCCGCATCAATTCTTTTGCTGTTCAGGGTTGCTAATACCGATTTATCATACAGATCTATAATACTGCAGTTATATCTTTTTGCGCCATCCGATAGATAAAGATAAGTAAAATCTGTACACCATTTTTCGTTTGGTCTAATTGCTGTGAAGTCCTGCTTTAACATGTTATTAAATTTTTTATAACAGTCTCCTTTACGGTACCGAGGTTTTTGGGGTATCACAACAGATCTGAGCTTTAATTCCCTCATATATTTGAGTACAGTTGTCCTGCTCAGACTGATTCCCCTTCTTCTTAAAAATATAACCATCATCCGATATCCGGGACGTCTGTCATATTCATAGTAAATACTTAATATTTGTTGTTTTTTCTTTGTCTGCCAGATAACCTGCCTTTCTGTTCTTTTTGTAATTATAGTAGGAATTCGGATAAATATGGAATCGGGCAAGAAGCCATCTTACTCCGAACTCATTGTGGTATTGGTCAATAAATCGGTATTGCTCTAATCGATTTCCTTTGCGAAGAATGCGGCTGCTTTTTTTAGGAAACGAACTTCTTTTTCTGCTTCTTCCAATTTTTTGCGGAGTCTGCGGTTTTCTTCATAAATGTCTTTTGTGTCTTTTGTTTCTGGATTTTTTTCGCATTCTTCTTCAAACTGTCTGATCCAGCTCCGGACAGTTCCTTCTCCTAGGTTATACTCTTTATTGACGCTTGCGATGGTTCGTCCTTCTTCTAATACAAGCCGGACCATCTTTTTTTTGAATTCAGGCTCATAACGTTTGTTCGTGTTTGCCATTTTAATCACCTTCACTTTCATTTTGATTATATCATTTATTCCAGTGTTGGTGTTACAACTTTATTATACCATCTCAAACATCAAGATGCCGAATAACTTTGATAAGATCCTTGCCACCTGCCGAAGCCGTGGTGTGTACTGTGTGCCGATCTTACAGTCCCTGGCACAGCTAAAAACGCTTTTTACGGACGGAGCATGGGAAGGCATTGTCGGAAACTGCGACACCTTTATCTATCTGGGTGCTAACGAAGCAAGCACCTATGAATATGTCTCAAAGCTGCTTGGAAAATGGACGATCGACAAACGAACCAGTGGAGAAAGCAAAGGAACTAGCGGTTCTTACAGTGAGAATTACGATGTGCTTGGCAGGGAGCTGATGTTAGAGTATGAGCTTCGCCTGTTGCCGGATGATGAATGTATTATTTTTGTGCGTGGGGAAAATCCAATCCGGGATAAGAAATGGTTCCCGTGGGAACATGAAGTATATCTGGAAGCAAGAAAATGTGGTGCTTTTGTCCCGGCGGTCCAGAAAGAAAAGCAGAAACAGCAGATGGAAGAATGTGACTTTATCGGGGAAGAGTCATTGAAATATCTCAAAAAACAGCAATCGAAAAATGAAAACATCCGGCTGTATGAACTGGACGCCTTTTCCTTTATGATGATGGATCTGGA
>OGCO01000674.1_pt1 | contig 56911 bp, 53 predicted proteins | sample 1570171 | NCBI WGS metagenome assembly OGCO01 (sample SAMEA4370583, study PRJEB24528) | human gut metagenome
CAGGAGGATATGTACGGCTATCAGATGATCGAGGAGCTCTCCCGCCGCTCCAACGACGCCTTTCAGTTTCAGGAGGGGACCCTGTACCCCATCCTCCACGGGCTGGAGAAGGGGAAGTATCTGAGCGGCTATCAGCAGCAGGCCCCCTCCGGCCGGATGCGGAAGTACTACCGGCTCACCCGGAAGGGGCGGGAGCTGCTGGCGGAGAAGAAGGCGGAGTGGGCCAGCTTCCACCGTGGCGTGGCCGACGTGCTCTCCGGCGGAGCCAACGCTCTGGCATGAAGGGGATGAGAGGCTGGAGGCGCGCCGGTATGACCGGCGAAAAGCGGCTGGCGCTGGAGCTGCTGATCCTGGCGGCGCTGGCTGCCCTGTGTGTGCTGGCGGCTCAGTATCCTGTGTTGCGCCTGGAGTGGGAGGCCCGCTGCGCTGTGGAGGAAGAGCACCCCGGCAGGGCGGAGCGGGTCTGGCGCGGCAGGGTGTCCGGGAGCGGAGCGGGGGATCAGGCCGTCATGGTGCGTAGCGGCGCAGCCGCGGGACTGAGCGTGCTGACCTGGTATGAGGGCTCCCCTAGTTTTTTCATCTGGCGGGGGCCGATTCCGGAGGGGCTTACGGTGACAGCGGTCCCCGGGGGTAGCGGGCCGCCTTTGGAGTATATGGCCCTGGAGCTGCCGGAGGAGACGGAGCAGCACCTGCTGAAGGAAGTGAACAAGCTGGCCAAGCAGCCCTTCGGCTCCGCCGAGGGTGCGGTGATCCGCAACTATCTGGACGTGTGTCTGGAGATGCCGTGGAACACCACCACAAAGGAGCGGGTCAGTGTGGACGCCGCCCGCAGGGTGCTGGAAAAGGACCACTTCGGCCTGGAAAAGGTGAAGGAGCGGATTCTGGAGACCATCGCCGTCCGGCAGATGAATCCGGACGTCAAGGGGCAGATCCTCTGCCTGGTGGGCCCGCCCGGCGTGGGCAAGACCTCCATTGCCATCAGCGTGGCCAAGGCGCTGAACCGGAAGCTGGCCCGCATCTCCCTGGGCGGTGTCCACGACGAAGCCGACATCCGGGGCCACCGGAAGACCTACGTCGGGGCCATGCCCGGCCGCATCATCAACGCCGTGCGCCAGGCGGGCACGAGAAACCCGCTGATCTTGCTGGACGAGATCGACAAGATGGGAAGCGACATGCGGGGCGACCCCGCCTCCGCGCTGCTGGAGGTGCTGGACGCAGAGCAGAACGCCACCTTCCGGGACCATTTCGTGGAGCTGCCCTTTGACCTGTCCGACGTGCTGTTCATCACGACGGCCAACACCACCTCGACCATCCCGCGCCCCCTGCTGGACCGGATGGAGGTCATCGAGCTGCCCAGCTACACCGACGAGGAAAAATTGCAGATCGCCAAGAGCTACCTGCTGCCCAAGCAGCTCAAGCGCCACGGCCTGAAGAAGAGCCAGGTGCGGATGACCGACGCGGCCATCCGGGAGACCATCGTGTCCTACACCCGTGAGTCCGGCGTCCGTGTGCTGGAGCGGGAGATCGGGGCCTTGTGCCGAAAAGCTGCCATGGGCATCGTCTCCGAGGAGTACAAGCAGGCCCATGTGACCGGGGACAACCTGGAAAAATTCCTGGGTACCCGGAAGTATCACCCGGAGAAGAACGGCCTGGAGAATCAGGTGGGCCTGGTCAACGGCCTGGCCTGGACCGCCGTGGGCGGGACCCTGCTGGAGGCCGAGGCCAACGTGGTCCCCGGTTCCGGCAAGGTGGAGCTCACCGGCAACCTGGGCAACGTGATGAAGGAGTCCGCACGGGCGGCCTTCACCTATATCCGCAGCCGGGCGGCCCAGCTGGGGATCGACACGGACTTCTACAAGGAAAAGGACATCCACATCCACTTCCCGGAGGGCGCAGTGCCCAAGGACGGCCCCTCCGCCGGCGTGACCATCACCACGGCCATGGTTTCCGCCCTCACCGGCATCCCCGTCCGGGGCGACGTGGCCATGACCGGCGAGGTGACCCTGCGGGGCCGGGTGCTGCCCATCGGCGGCCTGCGGGAGAAGTCCATGGCGGCGCTCCGCAACGGCATCCACACAGTCCTCATTCCCCAGGACAACGAGGCCGACCTGGAAGAGATCGACCAGACCGTCCGCAGTGCCCTGCACTTTATCCCGGTCTCTCATGTGGACCAGGTGCTGGCCCACGCCTTGGAGCATCCGCCTCTGGCCCAGGCCGAGCGGGGGGAGGACCTGACCGCCACGCCCACGGAAGCTGCCCCGGCGCAGACCGCCGTGACCCAGGCGTAAGGGAGGAACATGACCATGCGCGTGAACACACAGAACGCGGAGTTCATCCGCTCCGCCGCCAAAATATCCGACTGCCCGCGGGACCGGCTGCCGCAGATCGCCTTTGCCGGGCGGTCCAACGTGGGCAAGTCCTCGGTCATCAACCGCATTTTGAACCGGAAAAACCTGGCTCGCGTCGGCTCCGCCCCCGGCAAGACCACCCACATCAACTACTTCCTCATCGACAAGAAGGTCTACCTGGTGGACCTGCCCGGCTATGGCTACGCCAAGGTCTCCAAGCAGGAGCGGGCCCGGTGGGGAAAGCTCATTGAGCAGTGGTTTGCTGACACGTCCCTCATGACCTTGGGCGTGCTCATCGTGGACCTGCGCCACAAGCCCACCGCCGACGACTGCGTCATGGCCCAGTGGTTCAAGAACGCCGGCTGCCCCTTCGTGGTCGTGGCCAACAAGCACGACAAGATCAAAAAGAGCGAGTGGGCACCGAACCTGGCCCGCATCCGCGAGACGCTGGAGCTGGACGAGGACACTCCCGTGATCTCCTTCTCCGCCGAGAAGGGCCTGGGGAAAGAGGAACTGTTGCAGGTCATCTTCGACCACGTCACCGGCGGCGAGGCGGAAGCCCGTTAAAAACGATCGCAAAAACCCGGCTCTGCCGGAGAGAGGAACAAGCAAATGAAACGTACCTGGGGTCTCTTCCTCTACGCCGTCTTAGCCGGGTTTTCCATCGGCATCGGCGGCACAGTCTTCCTGCGGCTGAAGGACGCCTTTCCGGGCGGCAACGTCGTGGGAGCGCTGCTGTTTACCATCGGCCTGTTTACCGTGTGTACCAGGGGCTACGCCCTGTTTACGGGGAAGTCCTGCTATCTCTTTGACAATCCCTGGCCCGCTTACCTTGGGGACTTAGCCGTCTTCTGGGTGGGCAACCTGCTGGGGGCCATGCTCATCGCCTGGCTGGAGAGCCTGACCGGCCTGGTGGGCGCAGAATCCGGCATCAACGTCACCGCCGCCGCTTTGGTGGGCGGAAAGATGAGCGCCACCTACCTGGGCCTTTTCGTCCTGGGTATCCTGTGCAACATCTGCATCTTCATCGCCGTGAACGGCTATGCCAAGAATCCCCATGAGGTGGGGAAGTACCTGGCGCTGTTTCTGGGTGTGTCCGTCTTTATCCTGTGCGGCACGGAGCATAGTGTGGCGGATATGTACTACTGGTCCATTTCCGGCGTCCTGTATGACCAGCCGGGGGAATCGTTCCTTCGCATTTTGGTCATCTCCCTGGGCAACATGGTGGGGGGCGTGTTCTTCCCGCTGCTGGAAAAGTGGAAGGCCAAATTGGATGGAGCAGAGGCTGCCTGAATCTGATTTCCTAAAAAATAAGCAAGACCCGCCGAACCTGGGAATGTTCGGCGGGTCTTGTGTCTTATGGGGAGAAAAGAAGTCAGAGAATGAAATGGGAGTGTTCTCAGGCTTCGATCTCGCGGATCAGGTTGACCATCTCCACGGCGCTCAGGGCACAGTCATAGCCCTTGTTGCCAGCCTTGGTGCCGGCACGCTCGATGGCCTGCTCGATGGTGTCGGTGGTCAGGACGCCGAAGAGAACGGGGATCTGAGCCTGGAGGGAGACGGTGGCAATGCCCTTGGAGACCTCGGCGCAGACGTAGTCATAGTGGCTGGTGCTGCCGCGGATGACGGCACCCAGGCAGATGACGGCGTCGTACTTACCGCTGTTTGCCAGCTTGGCAGCCACCAGGGGGATCTCGAATGCGCCGGGTACCCAGGCCAGGTGGATGTCGGCCTCCTGGACGCCGTGGCGGCTCAGGCCGTCCATGGCGCCGCCGATGAGCTTCGAGGTGATGAATTCGTTGAACCGGGCGGCGACGATGGCCACCTTGATGTTGCTGGCTACCAGGCTTCCTTCAAAAGTCTTCATGGGAATTGTCCTCCTTATATCATATCGTCAAATCGTTTTTTGGTGTATGGATCGGGATGGGGTAACTTCTTAGTAGTTCAGGATGTGGCCCATCTTGTTCTGCTTGGTCTGGAGATAGAACAGGTCGTGGGTGGTGGCGGGCATCTGGATGGGCACGCGCTCCTTGATCTCCATGCCGAAGTCGGCCAGCTGGTAGACCTTATCGGGGTTGTTGGTCAGCAGGCGCAGGGTCTTGGCCCCCAGGTCCCGGAGGATCTGTGCCCCGATGTAATACTCCCGCAGGTCCCCGGCAAAGCCCAGAGCCAGGTTGGCCTCCAGGGTGTCCATGCCCTCGTCCTGCAGGGCGTAGGCGCGGAGCTTGTTGATGAGACCGATGCCACGGCCCTCTTGCCGCATGTACAGCAGGATGCCCCGGCCCTCAGCCTCGATCTGGCTCATGGCGGCGGCCAGCTGCTGGCCGCAGTCGCAGCGCAGGGAGCCGAAGGTATCGCCGGTGAGGCACTCGGAGTGGACGCGGCAGAGGATGTCCTGCCCGTCGCCGATGTCGCCCTTCACGAGGGCAACGTGGTGCTGGCCGTTGAGCTTGTTCACATAGCCGTAGGCCATGAAGTCACCGTACTTGGTGGGCATCTTGGTCACGGTGACGCGGTCCACCAGGACCTCGTGACGCTTCCGATAGGCCTGCAGGTCCCGGATGGTGATGAACTTGAGGCCCCACTCCTGGGACATTTTTTGCAGCTCGGAGGCCCGCATCATGGTGCCGTCTTCCCGCATGATCTCGCAGCACAGACCGACTTCCTTCAGGCCGGCCAGACGCATGAGGTCTACCGTGGCCTCGGTGTGGCCGTTGCGCTCCAGGACGCCGTGCTCCTTGGCCAGCAGGGGGAACATGTGGCCGGGGCGGCGGAAGTCCTCCGGCTTGGCGTCGGGGTCCACGCACTTCATGGCGGTGATGGAGCGCTCGGCGGCGGAGATGCCGGTGGTGGTGTCCACATGGTCGATGGAGACGGTGAAGGCCGTCTCATGGTTGTCCGTGTTGCGGGTGACCATCTGGGGGAACTGGAGCTTCCGGACGTATTCCAGGGACATGGGCATGCAGATGAGGCCCTTGGCGTGGGTGGCCATGAAGTTCACGTTTTCGGTGGTGGCAAACTCGGCTGCGCAGATGAGGTCGCCCTCGTTTTCCCGGTCGGGGTCGTCGGTGCAGAGGATCATGCGTCCCTGGCGCAGGTCTTCCAGAGCTTCTTCGATGGTGTTGTACTGAAACATAGTAGGGTGCTCCTTTCGATGGTCAATAGCCGTAGCGGGTGAGAAATTCTTTGGTGATGCCGGAGGACTGCTTCGGCGCGGGGGCCGCTTCCTCCTGGGGGAAGTGGAGGAGTTTCTCCACGTATTTTCCGATGATGTCCGTTTCGAGATTCACAATGTCGCCGGGCTTCCGGTCGGCCAGGACCGTGACGGAAACGGTGTGGGGGATGGCGGAGATGGCAAAGCTCTGGCTGTCCACACGGGCCACGGTGAGGCTGATGCCGTCGATGGTGATGGAGCCTTTTTCCACCACATACTTGAGGACCTCCGGCCCGGCGGCGATGGTGTACCAGATGGCGTTGTCGTCTTTTTCGATGCGCTGGACGGTACCGACCCCGTCCACGTGTCCGGCCACGATGTGCCCGCCGAAGCGGCCGTTGGCGGCCATGGCTCGCTCCAGATTGACCCGGTGGCCGGGGCGGAGGGAGGCCAGGGAGGAACGGTTCAGCGTTTCATGCATCACGTCGGCGGTGAAGCCGGTGGGGGAGAAGGAGGTGGCGGTGAGGCAGACGCCGTTGACGGCGATGCTGTCGCCCAGATGAATGTCCTCCAGCACGACCTTGGCCTGAATTTCCAGGATCGCGCTGTGGGCGCCTTTGCGGATGGACTTGAGTACGCCCATTTCTTCCACGATGCCGGTAAACATTTAAGGCGTCACCTCGCTTTCTACTTCGCTTTCGATCAAGATGTCCTGACCCAGCCGGGTGAGGGCGGGGGACTTGAGGCTCAGAGCTTGGTCGGGGTGGGCAAAGCCCTGCCCCCCGACGGGGGACTTGGCGGTCTTGCCGCCCAGAATTTTCGGGGCGATGTACGCCTGGACTTTATGGACCAGGCCCGCCTCCACGGCGGCCCAGTGGAGCGTGGCTCCGCCCTCTAAGAGGACGCTGTCGACACCCATCTTGCCCAGCAGGGCCATGAGAGCGTCTAAGTCCACGTGGCCGCTGCGCTCCGGGACGGGGAGGATGTTGCAGCCCAGGTCCCGGTAGGGGGCCAGGCGCAGCTCCTGGGTGACGCAGGTGGCCAGGTAGGTCGGGACCTCTTTGGCGGTCTGCACGACCTTGGCGGAGAGGGGGGTGCGCAGGTGCGAGTCGCAGATGATCCGCAGGGGATTTCTGCCGCCCTCGATGCGGCAGGTGAGCTGGGGGTCGTCCGCGAGGACCGTATCGACGCCCACCATAATGGAGCGGAAGCGGCTGCGCTGGGTGTGGACGTGGCGGCGGGCTTCCTCGCCGGTGATCCACTGGGAGGCCCCGGTGTAGGCGGCCAGCTTGCCGTCCAGGGTCATGGCGTATTTCAGCACGACGTAGGGGCGGCCGGTCTGGATGTAATGGAAAAAGACATCGTTGAGGGCTTTGCACTCGGCGTCCAAGACGCCCTCGGTCACGGCGACGCCGTGGCTGCGTAAGATGTCCAGGCCCTTTCCGGCGACCAGAGGGTTGGGGTCCCCGGAGCCGACGACCACGCGGGTGATGCCTGCTTCTAAGATCGCGTCGGTGCAGGGCGGCTGACGGCCGTGGTGGCAGCAGGGCTCCAGCGTTACGTAGATGGTGGCCCCGGCGGGGTCTCCGTGGCAGTTGGCCAAGGCGGCCCGCTCGGCGTGGAGGTCGCCGCATTTGGCGTGGTACCCCTGGCCGATCACTTGGCCATCCTTCACGATGACCGCCCCCACCATGGGGTTGGGGCTGGTCCAGCCCGCGCCCTTGCGGGCCAGGTCGAGGGCCAAGGCCATATACTGTTCGTCTGTTGTTCGTGCTGTCATGGCTGCGCCACCTCCGAGAGAAAAGAAAAAAACACGCGCTGGGTTTTGACCTCCAGTGCGTGTTTTGAGCGTGCTCTATAAGACCCACAGAGCAGCCTGCCCAGCTTCTATTTGCCGACAAAAAACTCTGAAATGAAAAATCATCCCAGAGCAATCCACGACAAACAGAGGGGACAGCCTTCCCCGTGTTTCGTCACATCTTCTTCCATCCAGACTATCACTGTCGGTTTTGGAATCACACCAAATCCTGCCTTGCGGCTCGCGGACTGTACCGCCGATCGGGAATTGCACCCTGCCCTGAAGATCGCTGTTCACTTGTCTGCTAACACGTTACTCCCGCGAAGGGGGATTTGTCAAGCCTCTTGTGGTGGAAATTCATGATTTTATCGAAATCGCACAATGGTTAGGGGAGGCTAAATGGGACGGGTTAGGCGATATGACAACAGAAAGGCAGTCCGACCGCCGATCCTTTTTTCGGAGCAGGAAGAAATTGTAAGCCGTCGCTTTTTTGAAAAAGTTGCGCCCAACCCCTTTGCAAACCGGCCCAGTTATAGTAAAATAACACCAAGAGAATGTCCGTTGGCCAGCAAGGCACGGGCGAGGAAGGAGGCCCGCTCCCGCCGGGGCGGGGAGATACCAATGGAAAAACCGAGCTATCAGCGTATCTTATTGAAAATCAGTGGAGAGGGCCTGGCCGGTGAGCCGGGCCGGGGCATCGACTTTGCCTTCGTCCGGGAGGTAGGCCAGGTCATCAAGGCCTGCGTGGCCCAGGGGGTCCAGGTGGGCCTGGTCATCGGCGGCGGCAACTTCTGGCGCGGCGCCAAGGACGGGGGCGGCAACATGGAGCGTACCCGCGCCGACCAGATGGGGATGCTCGCCACCGTCATCAACAGCCTGGCCGTGCAGGACGTGCTGGAGCAGATCGGCCAGCCCGCCAGGGTGCTCACGTCCATCCCCATGGGCCCTGTGGGGCAGATCACCTCCCGCGCCGCCGCTGAGGAGCATTTTGCCGCGGGCCGCGTGGTCATTTTTGCCGGGGGCACCGGCAACCCCTATTTCTCCACCGACACGGCGGCTGTGTTGCGGGCGGCGGAGATCCAGGCCGACATGATCCTGCTGGCCAAAAACATCGACGGCGTGTACAGCGCCGACCCCAAGAAGGACCCCAACGCCGTCAAGTACGACTCGATCACCTACGATCAGGTCCTGGCCGACCACTTGCAGGTGATGGACCTGACGGCGACATCCCTGGCCCTGGAGCATCACATCCCCGTGATGATCTTTGCCCTGGCCGCCCCCCAGAACATCCAGCGGGCTGTGATGGGAGAGAAGATCGGCACCATTGTTGAGGAGGAGAAAAAATGATCAAAGAAATGTATCAGGAGTACGAGCACAAGATGAAGAAGACCGTGGAGGTCGTCATCAGCGACTTTGGCGGCGTCCGCGCCGGCCGCGCCAACGCCTCCGTGCTGGATAAAATTTCCGTGGAGTATTATGGCACCGAGACCCCCATCAACCAGGTGGCCTCCATCTCCGCCCCCGATCCCCGCACCCTGGTCATCCAGCCCTGGGACGGCACCCTGCTCAAGGCCATTGAGAAGGCGCTGCTGATCTCCGAGCTGGGCATCAACCCCCAGAACGACGGTAAGGTCATTCGTCTGGTCTTCCCCCAGCTGACGGAGGAGCGCCGGAAGGAGCTGACCAAGCAGGTGAAGAAGTACGGCGAGGGCGGCAAGGTCGCCATCCGCAACATCCGCCGGGACGCCATGGAAAAGTTCAAGGCCATGAAGAAGAAGTCTGAGATCACCGAGGACGACCTGAAGGAGTGCGAGGAGACCATGCAGAAGATGACCGACAAGCGCTGCAAGGAGATCGACGAGCTGACCGCCAAGAAGGAAGCCGAACTGATGGCCGTGTAAGCTGCGTTTTTGCACGCAGATGCAAGGCAGTCAGACAACGAGTAAGGATAAAAAGAAACAATAAGCTTATGGCATTTTGGAATCGAAAAAAGACGGACTCGCAGCCGGGGACAGGGGAGGGGCTGGACCTCTCCCGTCTGCCACGGCATGTGGGCATTATCATGGACGGCAACGGCCGCTGGGCCAAAAAGCGTGGCCTGCCCCGCACGGCCGGTCACGCAGCCGGGGCGGAGAGCTTCCGCACCATCGCCTATTACTGCAAGGACCTGGGCATCCCGTATCTCACGGTCTACGCCTTTTCTACGGAGAACTGGAAGCGGCCGATGGAGGAAGTCTCCGCCATCATGGACCTCTTGCAGAACTATCTGCTGGAGGCCTTGGAGAAAATGGAACGGGACGGCTTCCGCGTCCACTTCTTCGGCGATTTGGAGGGCCTGCCCCCCAAGCTGCGGGACCTCTGCCTGCGGACCCTGGAAGAGGGCGACGCCCTGGACGGCACCCGCTTTCAGGTCAACGTCTGCTTAAACTACGGCGGCCGGGATGAGATCCTCCGGGCGGCCAAGGCCTGGGCCACCGACGTGCAGGCGGGCCGCCAGACCCCGGAGGCGCTGACGGACGAGCTCTTCTCCCGCTACCTGGACAGCCGGGGCGTGCCGGACCCGGACCTGATCATCCGGCCCAGCGGCGAGCTTCGCCTGTCCAACTTCCTGCCGTGGCAGTCGGCCTATGCGGAGTTTTATTTTACCGATGTGCTGTGGCCCGACTTCGGTCCTGCCGTGCTGGACCAGGCGCTGATCGACTATCAGCGGCGTCAGCGCAGATTTGGAGGCGTGTAAACCGTGAAAAATCGTATCCTCGTGGCCTGTGTGGGCGTGCCCATCATTCTGGTGGTGCTGTTCGTTCTGCCGGCCCCTGTCACCCCGGCGCTCATTGCCGTGCTGTCTGCCATCGGCACCTATGAGGCCCTCCATGCCATCGGCATGAACCACCCCCGCATCTCCCTGTACACGGCCATCATCGCCCTGGCCATTCCCTTTTGGGTCTACTTTGGGGAGCCTCGGCGGATCGGCCTGTTGGTGCTTCTCATCTACCTGGTGGCGGTGTTTGCCGAGGCCTTTGCCAGCCACCTGCGGGTCAAGATCGACAAAGTAGGCGCGGGCTTTTTCTTTGCCTTCGTCATCTCCTACTGCCTCTCCTCCGTGGTGCGGGTGGGGGCCTTGGAGCTGCGGACGAGCTATATCTTCCTGCCCATCCTGCTCCCCTTCGTGGTGGATGCGGGCGCGATGATCTCCGGCATGTTTTTGGGGAAGCACCAGATGGTGCCGCATCTCTCTCCGAAGAAAACGTGGGAGGGGTCCATCGGCGGACTCATCACAGGTGTTGTCATTGCCATTGTCTATGGCATCGTCTTCCACTTCATCACGAAGGTGGAGGTCAACTATTACTTCCTGGCCGTGTACGGCATTCTGGGCGGCGTCATCACCGAGGTGGGCGACCTGGCCTTTTCCTATGTCAAGCGCAACCGGAAGATCAAGGACTTTGGTCACATCTTCCCCGGTCACGGCGGTGTGCTGGACCGCTTCGACAGCGTGATCTTCTGCGCCCCGCTCATCGAGCTGCTCATCGGCTGGCTGCCTGCGTTTAAGTGAGGTTTTACCCTATGATGACAAGAACCCTGTCTGTGTTGGGGTCCACCGGCTCCATCGGTACACAGACCTTAGAGGTGGCCGCGTCCTGCGGCCACCGGGTGGCGGCCCTCACCGCCCACCACAACATCGACCTGCTGGAACAGCAGGCCAGAGCGTTTCATCCCATCCTGGCAGCGGCTGCGGACCCCACCGCCGCCGCTGCTTTGGCATCCCGGCTGTCCGACACGGACATTCATGTCCTGGGCGGGGAGGAGGGCGTCTTAGCCGCCGCAGCCCTGCCCCAGGCGGACACCGTCGTGACGGCGGTGGTGGGCATTGCGGGGCTGGCCCCGACCCTTGCCGCCATCGACGGCGGCAAGCGCATCGCCCTGGCCAACAAGGAGACGATGGTCTGCGCCGGCCCCTTGGTCACGGCGCGGGCCACGGAGAAGGGGGCGGAGATCGTCCCGGTGGATTCCGAGCACTCCGCCATTTTCCAGTGCTTGCAGGGAAGCTGCCGCCCGGAGCTCAAGCGCATCCTGCTGACCGCCTCCGGCGGGCCGTTCTTTGGAAAGACACGGGCGGAGCTGGAAGGCGTGACCCCGGCTGACGCCCTCAAGCACCCCAACTGGTCCATGGGTGCAAAAGTCACCATCGACTCGGCGACCCTGATGAACAAGGGCTTGGAGCTGTTGGAAGCGATGTCCCTCTTCGCCGTGCCCCCGGAGCAGATCACCATCCTGGTCCACCGGGAGAGCATAGTCCACTCCGCCGTGGAATACTGTGACAACAGCGTGATCGCCCAGCTGGGTGCTCCGGATATGCGCCTGCCCATCCAATATGCCCTCTCCTGGCCGGACCGGGTGCCAGGCCCTGCCGATCCGCTGGATCTCTTCACCGCCGGGCATCTGACCTTTGCCCAGCCGGACCTGGAGACGTTCCGCTGCCTGGCCCTGGCCATTCGCGCGGCGAAGGAGGGGGGCACGGCCCCGGCCATTCTGAACGGAGCCAATGAGGTCGCCGTGGCCCGCTTCCTGGCGGGGGAGATCGGATTTTTGGACATCGCCCGCGTGGTGGAGCACGCCCTGGACACCGTGCCCAGAGCGCCCCTGACCCTGGAGGCTGTGTATGCGGCGGACCGGGCCGCCCGCGCGGCGGCGGAGGAAGCCTGCCGGTAACTGGAGACACGGAAAAAACGAGGTGTTGTTTTGCTCTATATCATCGTTGGCATCTTGCTCTTCGGGCTGCTCATCGCCGTCCATGAGTGGGGCCATTTCATCACCGCCAAGCTCTTGGGGGTCAAGGTCAATGAGTTCGCCATCGGCATGGGGCCTGCTCTCGTCTCCTTCCAAAAAGGGGAGACGCAGTATTCCCTCCGCCTGCTCCCCGTGGGCGGCTACTGCGCCATGGAGGGCGAGGACGAGACAAACGACGACCCCCGCGCCTTTTCCAGCAAGGCCCCCTGGCGGCGGTTCATCATTTTGGCGGCGGGGTCCTTTATGAACTTCGTGGCGGGGTTTCTGCTGGTAGCCCTGCTGTTTACGGCGGCGGGGAGCTATGCCGTGCCCGTCATCCGGGAGTTTGCCGAGGGCTTTTCCTGCGCTGGGGCAGACGGCCTGCAAGTGGGGGACCGGATCCTTTCTATCAATGGTCATACAATTTCCGTCTATCAGGACGTCTCCACCCAGCTGGCTTCCGCCAGCGGGGAGACGCTGGACCTCGTGGTCGAGCGGGACGGGGAACCCGTTGTGTTAAACGACCTGCCCCTGACGCCCAAGGACTACACGGTGGACGGCCAGACCGTGACCATGTACGGCATCTATTTTGACAAGGAACAGGCCACCGCCTCCGGCGTGCTGGTCCAGAGCTGGAAGACCTGCGGCTATTTTGCCAGGGCCGTCTGGTCGGGCCTGGCCATGCTGGTGACGGGGCAGGTGAGCCTGCACGATATGTCCGGCCCCGTGGGCATCGTCTCCTACCTGGGCCAGGCGGGGAGCCAGGGCGGCAGTGTGGCCGCCGGGATGCAGAACGTGTGCTATATCATCGCCCTCATCGCCGTGAACCTGGCCATTATGAACCTCCTGCCCCTGCCTGCCCTGGATGGCGGGCGCATCTTCCTGCTGATCGTGGGGGAGGTGTGGCGGCTGCTCTCCGGGCGGAGACTGGACCCGAAGTATGAGGCCTGGATCCATGGGGCGGGCTTTGCCCTGCTGCTTTTGCTGATGGTCGTGGTGACCTTCAGCGATATTTGGAAGTTGGTGACGTAAGACATGACGAAACAGATTTTAGTCGGGGGCGTGCCCGTGGGCGGGGGCGCTCCTGTGACCATCCAATCCATGACGAACACCCCCACCAGCGACGTAGAGGCGACGGTTGCCCAAATCCGCCGCCTGGCGGCGGCTGGGTGCCAGATCGTTCGAGTGGCTGTGCCGGACATGGCGGCGGCCAAGGCCGTGGGGGCCATCAAGGAACAGATCGACCTGCCCCTGGTGGTGGACATTCACTTTGACTATCGTCTGGCTCTGGAGTGCATCGAGGCCGGGGCGGATAAGGTCCGCATCAACCCCGGCAACATCGGCGGGGAAGACCGGGTGAAGGCCGTGGCCATGGCCTGCGCCCGGAAACATATCCCCATCCGCATCGGGGTCAACGGCGGTTCCCTGGAAAAGCCTCTGCTGGCGAAGTACGGCGGTGTGACGCCCCAGGCTCTGGTGGATTCTGCCTTTGGGCATATCGCCCTGCTCAACCGCTATGACTTTGACGACATTTGCGTCTCGCTGAAATCCTCCTCGGTGCCCATTGCCATGCAGGCCTATCAGCTCATGCACGAGCAGTCCTACTACCCCCTGCACCTGGGCGTGACCGAGGCGGGGACCACCCACATGGGGACGCTGAAATCCGCCGCCGGCATCGGCGGCCTGCTGGCCCTGGGCATTGGAGACACCCTGCGGGTGACGCTGACGGCAGACCCTGTGGAGGAGATTTACGCTGCCCGCGATATTCTGAAAGCCATCGGCCTGCGGAAAGAGGGGCCGGACTTGGTGGCCTGCCCCACCTGTGGGCGGACGAAGATCGACCTCATCCCCCTGGCTCAGGCGGTGGAGGAGCGTCTGAAAACCGTGACAAAGCCCATCACCGTAGCCGTCATGGGCTGCCCTGTGAACGGCCCCGGCGAGGCATCCGCCGCCGACGTGGGCATTGCCGGGGGGAACGGGAAGGGGCTGCTTTTCCGACACGGGAAGGTCATCAAGCAGGTGCCCCAGGAGGCCTTGCTGGATGAGCTTATGGCCCTCATTGAGGAACTGCCCTGACCCGGTACATCTAAGAGAAAGGAACCTGATATGCCAGAAAAGAACCTGCCTTTTTTTGAGATGTTTGCCTTATATACCCCGGACGCGGCCCTGGCTGCCCAGGTGAAGGCGTGGCTCGTCACCGGTGCAGTGATGGACCGGAAGGCCCGGACCATCGAGGTCCAGCTGCTCTGCCCGGCCATGCCGGACCCGGCGCTGCTGGCCCGCCTGAGCGGAGAAGTGGCCCAGGCTTATGGCCTGGCGGGGGTCGTGTTTCAGCCAGCTTCTCCCCAGCCTGTGGAGGATGCGCCCATTCCGCCCCCGGACGACAGCGACGTGCCGCCCCCGCCTGCTGATGAAGATGTTCCGCCGGAGCCGGAGACTTTGGCGGAAGCTGCGCTTGTTGCCCAAGCGCCTTCTCCCGAGCCGGAACCGTCCCCGGCCCTGAGCGAGCAGCAGCGCCTGTTTCAGCAGACCGAGGCCCTGCGCCAGAAGGCCATGAAAGAGGCCATGCAGGCCCACGCCAAGGAGCGGGGCTTTTCCTCCAAGCGCATTTATGGCACCCATAAGATCCGGAAGGTTCCCGTGCCCATGAATACGCTGGAGCTGGACATGGGCATCGTGACGGTGGAGGGCGATGTGTTCGCTGTGGAGCACCGGGAGCTGAAAAAGCGCAACGCCTGGGTCATCAGCTTTGACGTGACCGACTGCACCAGCTCCATCCGCGTGAGCAAATTCATGCCGGGGGACGAGGGGATGCCCATTGTCAACGGCGTCAAACCCGGGATGCACCTGAAAATTGCCGGGAGGCTGAACCTGAACCGCTTTGACAACGACATGGTCCTGGAACCCCTGACCATCGAGACGGCGGAAAAGCAGGTCAAGCAGGACAACGCCCCGGAGAAGCGGGTGGAGCTGCACCTGCACACCCGCATGTCCGCCATGGACGCCCTGCCCGACACCAAGGATGCGGTGAAGCGGGCCATCGCCTGGGGCCACCCGGCCATTGCCATCACGGACCACGGCGTGGCCCAGTCCTTCCCGGACGCCTGGAGCGCGGGCAAGGGAAAGTGTAAGGTCCTGCTGGGCACGGAGGCCTATTACATCAACGACGTGGACGAGCGCCTGACCGTCCGGGGCAGCCTGGACCAGGACCTGGACGAGGCCATCGTCTGCTTTGACCTGGAGACGACGGGTCTGGACAAGGAGACGGAGGTCATCACCGAGATCGGCGCAGTCGTCCTGGAACACGGGGAAGTGAAGGAGCGCTTCCAGACCTTTGTAGACCCCAAGCGCCCCCTGGCCCCCAACATCATCCAACTCACCGGCATCACCGACGAGATGCTGGTGGGTGCCCCCAGCCAGGAGGAGGCCATCCGGGCCTTTCTGAACTTCGTGGACGGGCGGCCCTTGGCGGCCCACAACGCGGAGTTTGACATCGGCTTCATCCGCAAGGGGTGCGAGACTTACGGCATTCCCTTTGAGCCGACGTATCTGGATACGCTGCCGCTGGCACAAAATCTGCTGCCGGAGCTGACGAAGTTCAAGCTGGACATCGTCTGTCAGCATCTGCACCTGCCGGACTTCAACCACCACCGAGCGTCGGACGACGCGGCCATGGTGGGCTATATGCTGGTGCCCTTTACCCAGATGCTCCGGGACCGAGGGGTGCAGACCCTTCAGCAAGTCAACGCGGGGCTGGCGAAGACGTCCTCCCTGGGCAAGGCCAAGCGGATGCCCAAGCATCTTATCGTGCTGGCGAAGAACAAGGTCGGCCTGCGGAATCTCTATAAGCTCATCTCTCTGGCGAACCTGAACCACTTCCACCGGAACTTCCCCATCATGCCCAAGAGCGAGATCAACGAGAACCGGGAGGGCCTGATCCTCGGCTCCGCCTGCGAAGCAGGGGAGCTGTACCAGGCCATCATCCGGGGGAAGGACTGGGGAGAGCTCAAGCGCATTGCGTCCTGGTACGACTACCTGGAGATCCAGCCCCTGGCCAACAACGGCTTTATGCTTCGCCCGAACAAAAAGGGCAAGTTCATCGCTAAGAGCTGGGACCAGATCAAGGAATGGAACAAGATGGTCGTGCGCCTGGGCGAAGAGCTGGGCAAGCCCGTCTGCGCCACGGGCGATGTGCATTTCTTAGACCCGGAGGATGAGATCTACCGGCATGTCCTGCTGGACAGCAAGGGCTTTGCCGACGCCGACGCCCCCACGCCCCTCTACTTCCGCACGACAGAAGAGATGCTGGAGGAGTTTTCGTACCTGGGCAAGAAGAAAGCCTATGAGGTCGTCGTGACCAACACCAATCTGGTGGCCTCCTGGTGCGAAGAGGTGAAGCCTCTGCCGGACGGCCTCTTTGCCCCCAAGCTGGAAAACTCCGCCGAGGAACTGTACAGCCTGGTGTGGGGCAAGGCCCATGAGCTGTATGGGGAGGACCCACCACAGATCGTCAAAGATCGAATCGAATTGGAGCTGCCCGGCATCATCGAGCGGAAGTATGACGTCATTTACATGTCCGCCCAGAAGCTGGTGCAGAACTCCTTGGAGCATGGCTATCTGGTCGGCTCCCGTGGTTCTGTCGGCTCGTCCATCGTGGCGTTTCTGTCGGGCATCACGGAGGTCAACTCCCTGCCGCCCCATTACCGCTGCCCCAAGTGCAAGCACGCGGATTTTGACGCCGGGGCGGGCTTTGGCTGCGGCGCGGATATGCCAGACGCTGTCTGTCCCGTCTGCGGGACGCCCTATGTGAAGGACGGCTTCAACATCCCCTTTGAGACGTTCCTGGGCTACGGCGGCAAAAAGGTCCCGGATATCGACCTGAACTTTTCCGGCGAATACCAGGCCAAGGCCCACCAGTATACCTTTGAGCTGTTCGGGGAGAACCACGTCTTCAAGGCCGGGACCATCGGCACCGTGGCGGAGAAGACCGCTTACGGTTACGTCAAAAAATATCTCGCCGCCCGCGGCATCCAGACGACGAAGGCGGAGGAAAACCGCCTGACCCTGGGCTGCACCGGCGTGCGCCGGACCACCGGCCAGCACCCCGGCGGCATGGTCGTCATCCCCCAGGACCGGGAGATCTACGATTTCTGCCCCGTCCAGCACCCCGCCGACGATCCGGGCAGCGACATCATCACGACCCATTTTGATTACCACAAGATGGAGGACAACCTCCTCAAGCTGGACATGCTGGGGCACGATGACCCGACCATGATCCGCATGATGGAGGACCTGACCGGCGTCAATGCCAGAGAAATTCCGTTGGACGATCAGGACACCATGACCATCTTCACCAACTCCGCCCCCCTGGGCTTTGAGAACGACCCTGTCCTGGGCCCCACGGGGGCCGTGGCGGTACCGGAGTTCAACACGAAATTTACCCGCCAGATGCTCTGCGACACCCAGCCCAAGCGATTCAATACGCTGGTCCGTCTGTCTGGCTTCTCCCACGGCACGGACGTGTGGTTGGGCAACGCACGAGACCTCATCGTCTCCGGCACCGCCACCGTTGACTCCACCGTGGGCTGCCGTGACGACATCATGCTCTACCTCATGGAGCAGGGCGTCGAGCCGAAGATGGCCTTTGACATCATGGAGGCCGTGCGAAAGGGCAAGGTCAAGAAAGGTGGCTTCCAGGACGGCTGGGAGGACGCCATGCACAAGGCCAATGTGCCCGATTGGTACATCGAGTCCCTGGCCAAGATCGGCTACCTCTTCCCCAAGGCCCACGCGGTTGCTTACGTGATGATGGCTTTTAGAATTGCCTGGTTCAAGGTCCACCGGCCTTTGGCGTTCTATGCGGCCTACTTCTCCATCCGCGCGAAAGCCCTGGACGCCAACTGTATGTGCCGGGGCATGGACGTCTGCCAGCGGAAGATGAAGGAGATCGAAAGCAAGGAAAAGCCCGCCGACGTGGAGGAGAAAATGCTCATCACGCTGGAGGTCTGCTACGAGTTTTACCTGCGCGGCTTCTCCTTTGAGCCGATCGACCTCTACGAATCCGACGCCACCAAGTTCCTGATGAACGAAGAGAAGAAGAGCCTGCGCCCCCCCTTCTCCGCCATCCCCGGCCTGGGCGAGGCGGCTGCCCTGTCCCTGGCCGAAAATCGAACGGGCCGGACCTTCATCTCCCAGGAGGAACTCATCGCTGCCTGCCCCGGTCTTTCCAAGAGCACGGTGGAAATGCTGCGGCAAGCCGGCGCCCTGGGCGCGCTGCCGGAGACAAGCCAGATCAGCCTGTTTTGACCAAATTTTGAACCAAAAACGCAGAAAAAAGTCGCGCAAAGCATCTTTGCGTGACTTTTTTCGTGCCATTTGATAGGATGGAGGCGAGGTGAAGACCATGACGATCGGAAACAACATCAAGAAATTACGCACCGCCCAGGGCTTGACCCAGGACCAGCTGGCCGAGCGTCTTTTCGTCACCCGGCAGACCATTTCCAGCTGGGAGCGTGCTGCCTCCCGCCCCAGTCTGGAGCAGTTGGAGGCCATCGCCGCTGCCCTGGGGGAGGACGTGACCACGCTGCTCTACGGCCCGAAGCCCAAGTATCGGCCGGGCAGGAAACGGGTCATCGCAGCGGGGGTGCTGCTCGCGCTGGCGGTGACGGCGCTGGTTTTGGGGGCGGTGCTTCCGCCGCAGCTGACGGGCTGGGTCATGCGGCGCAAGCCGGGTTGGTTTTTGTACATGGTCGGGTTCCGACCGGTGGAGGGCCTGCTGCTGGGCCTGGGACTCGTTGGGGCGGCGTCCCTGCACTGGCCGCTGGCGCTGCCGAAGGCAGCCGGGCGGCGGTGCCTTTGGGCGGCGCTGGGATGTCTGCTCGTCAGCCCCCTCTTCTTTGGCTGGATCTGGCTGGGGCATTGCCCCTATCCCGTGTTTGCGTTTTGGATGGGCGGATATGAAGTCTTAGGTCTGCTGCTGGGTCTGGCGGCAGGGGTACTGCTGTTTTTGGCAAACGGAACAGAGAGAAGATAACACAGCGCAAGGGCGCAGAACACATGACCGTGTTCTGCGCCCTTGTCACACAGACGCGAAGCTTAGTTGATCTTCAAGTTCTCCCACAGAGAATTCATGTAGCTCAGCATCTCGTCGTCCAGGTTGCGGTAGGCGAGCTTGTTGTACTCCTCGGAGAAGTTGACGCCTTCGGGATATAGAATTTCCATGGCCTCCTCGCCCATGTCCTCCTGGTAGGTCTCGTCGTTGTAGACCAGGGAGTTGGGGGAGGCGTAGTAGATGTACTCGGCGTTGGCCACGGCCGTCTCCTGGCTGAGCATGAAGTTGATGAAGACCTCTGCCAGCTCCTTGTTTTCACAGCAGGAGGGGATGCACATGGCGTCGATGAAGTAGTTGGTGGGATCGGGGTAGTAGAAGCGCAGGTCCACGTCGTCGGCCTCGGCGTCCAGCATGGTGAAGTAGTCGCCGGCGTAGTAGGCACCGATGGCAGCCTCACCGGACTCCAGGGCGTTGTAGATCTCATCCATGACGTAAGCCTTGACCAGGGGCCGCTGCTCCAGCAGGGCTTGCAGAGCGGCCTCCCACTGGCTCTTGTCGGTGGTGTTCACGTCGATGCCGGCCCGGTACATGGCGGTACCGAAGGCGTCGCGGGAGTTGTTGAATTGCAGGATCTTGCCCTTGTACTTGGGGTTCCACATGAGGTCCCAGCTGCCTGCGTCGGCCTCATCCACCTGGTTGGCGTCGTAGATCACGCCGACCACGCCGTAGGTATAGGGGATGGAGTAGGTGTTGTCCGGGTCGTAGTAGAGGCCGCGGAACTGGTCTTCGATGTATTGGTAGTTGGGGATGTTGTCAAAATTCAGGGGCAGGAGCATGTCCTCGTTGGCCAGACGTGCGATCATGTAGTCCGAGGGGATGATGACATCGTAGCTCACGGCCCCGCTCTTGAGCTTGGCGTACATGTCCTCGTTGCTGGCATAGGTGGTGTAGTTGACGTGGACCTTTTCGCCGTAGGTCTCCTCATACCAGGCCTCGAAAGCTTTCACGGTGTCCAGAGAGCCGTCGGAGCCGTCGGAGATGTATTCGCCCCAGTTGTAGACGTTCAGCTCCAACGTGTCGGAGCCGCCGGCCACGGAGACGACGAGGATCAGGGCCGCAGCCACGCCCATGACGGAACCGGCCAGGACCTTCCGGCCCCGGTCAGACAGGGGCTTGTGCTTCTTGCCGCTGGCCTGAGCGGCCTTGCTCTTGGCACCCCGACGCTGGGCCTTGCGCTCGCGGACGGCGTCGTCGTCCATGAGGTTTGTGATGAGCAGCAGGAGCAGGATGACGAAGAAGATGATGGTTGCCAAGGCATACATCTTGGGCGTGACGGTCTTCTTGGTCATGTTATAGATGCGGATGGGCAGGGTCTCAAAGCCGTTGCCGGAGGTGAAGTAGCTGATGACGAAGTCGTCCAGGGAGAGGGTGAAGGCCATGATCATGCCCGTCAGCACGCCGGGCAGAATTTCCGGCAGCTCGACTTTTAAGAAGGCCCGGAAGGGCGTGCAGCCCAGGTCCATCGCGGCCTCCGGCAGGGCCTTGTCCATCTGGTGCAGCTTGGGCAGGACCTGCAAAATGACGTAGGGCAGGCAGAAGGTGATGTGGGCAATTAAGATGGTGCCGAAGTTCAGGCTCGTGGCCATGCCCATGAGCCGACCGGCGAAGACGAACATCAGCATGAGGGAGATACCGGTGATGATCTCCGGGTTCACCATGGGCAGGTTCGTCACGGTGTTCATGGCGGCCTTCATATACTTGCTGCGGAGCTTATTCATGCCCACGGCGGCGGCGGTGCCCATGATGGTGGACAGGATGGCTGCGCAGAGGGCCAGGATCAGCGTGTTCCGCAGGGCACCCAGCGTGTTCGCATCATGAAACAGCTCCTTGTACCAATAGGTCGAAAAGCCGGAGAGGACGGAGAGACTGTTCCCGCTGTTAAAGGAGAAGACCAGCATGATGACGATGGGGGCAAAGAGGAACAGGAAGAGGATGGCTGTATAAACTTTTGCAATGGGTTTCATGGCTTACAGACCTCCTTCTACGTTCCGTCCGGCAAGCTTGCGCATGACGGCCATACACACCAGCAGCAGGACCATCAGCACGAAGGCGATGGCGGCGGCAAAGTGCAGGTTGTTGGCGACGTACTGGCCCTCGATCACGTCGCCGATGAGCATGATCTTACCGTCGCCCAGCTTTTGGGAGATATAGAAGGTACTCACCGAGGGGATGAGGACCATCGTCACGCCGGAGATGACACCCGGCAGGCTCAGGGGCCAGATGACCCGGCGCAGCACGCCCAGGCCGTTGCAGCCCAGGTCACGGGCGGCCTCGATGAGCTTCACGTCCATCTTGGCCATGATGGAGAACAGGGGCAGGATCATATAGGGGATGTAGTCATAGACCATGCCGATGACCACGGCGGCCTCGGTGCCGATGATGTGGACGCCGGGCAGATGCAGGGCGGAGAGGATGTTGTTGAAAATGCCCTTGTCCTGCAAGATGGTCATCCAGGCGTAAGTCCGGATGAGGAAGTTCATCCACATGGGGATCATGATGATGGTCATAAACGTCTTCTGGACCTTGGGCTCGGCGCGGGCCATGATATAGGCCAGGGGATAGGCCAGCACCAGGCAGACCACCGTGGAGATGATCGCCAGCTTCAGCGAACGCCAGAAGATGAGCAGGTAGGTGCGGACCTCGGCAGAGGAGCCGTCGTCCTGCACGATGCTGGACGTGGCGGTGAAGAAGCGCTGGATATTTTCCAAGGTGAACTGAAAATTCACGTCCGTAAAGGCATAGTAGGCGACAAAGACCAGGGGGACCAGGATGAACAGGACGGCCCAGATGCCGTAAGGCCCCAGCGCCAGATGATCGGCCCGGAGCACCCGGCGCTGGTCGCGGGTGACGTTTTCTCTCATTCGTCTTCCTCCTCGCTGACCTCGGACAGCTCGTCCAGCTCGTTGGAGAAGGAGGAGTAGTCGCCGTACAGGTCCGAATATTCCGACTTCTTCATGATGTGGATGGCGTCCGGCTCCAGCTCGATGCCGATGTGCTCGTCCACGTCCACGAAATCCGTGGTCTGGATCATCCACTTGAAGCCGCCCACGTCCACGATGATCTCATAATGCACGCCCATGAACGTCACGGACGTGACCACACCGGTCAGCTGCCCCTTTTCCAGGGGGACGATGTCCACGTCCTCCGGGCGGACGACGACGTCTACGGCCTCGTTCTTGGCAAAGTCCTTGTCCAGACATTGGAAGGTTTGACCGGAGAAGGTGACCTTGTAGTCCTCCAGCATCACGCCGTCCAAGATATTACTCTCACCGATGAAGTCCGCGACGAAGGCGTTCTGCGGCTCGTTGTAAATGTCGACGGGGGTGCCGATCTGGTGGATCTTGCCCTCGGACATGACCACCACGGTGTCGGACATGGACAGGGCCTCCTCCTGGTCGTGGGTGACGAAGACGAAGGTGATGCCGGTCTGCTTCTGGATCTTCTTCAGCTCCACCTGCATGTCCTTCCGGAGCTTGAGGTCCAGAGCGCCGAGCGGCTCGTCGAGCAGCAGGACCTGGGGGTGGGCGATGAGGGCGCGGGCGATGGCCACGCGCTGCTGCTGGCCGCCGGAGAGGCGGGTCACGGAACGATGCTCAAAGCCCTTGAGCGCCACGAGAGCGAGCATCTCCATCACCTTGGCCTCGATCTCCTCCTTGGGGACCTTTTTCTCCCGCAGGGGGAAGGCCACGTTTTCAAAGACGTTCAGGTGGGGGAACAGAGCATACTTCTGAAAGACGGTGTTCACGTTCCGCTTGTAGGGCGGCACGTCATTGATCTTCTGGCCCAGGAAGACGACGTCGCCCTCGTCCGGCGTCTCAAAGCCGCCGATGAGCCGCAGCAGGGTCGTCTTGCCGCAACCGGAGGGGCCGAGCAGGGTGATAAACTCGTTGTCGTAGATGTCCAGGTCGATGCTTTTCAGCACCGGCTCACCGTCGAAAGATTTGGTGATGTGTTTTAGTTCGATGATCTTTTTCATACACGCCCTCCTGAAACCACAAAAAAAGTGACTGCGTGTCTCAAGACGCGCAGTCACTTGGGAAAACTCCACAAAAAGCCTCCCCCTTTTTTACGACAAAAAACAGGAGAAAAGCAAAGGGTGGAAAATCAGGAGAGATGAGAGTCTATATAGCAAAGAAACTTACTTTTACTACTCTTATTGACCATTTCACAAGTTTGCGTGCCGTCTTTGGACACTGCATTGCCCTTGCGGGCACTGGTTTATAGTTACCAACTTATAAAACTTGGGCTTCTAACCCAATCAATAAGGCAACAGAAGTTGCCGCCGCACATGCGGAACTCGGCATTCGACCCGGCTGTCCGTGTGGCCTTAGCCTTGGGGGCTTTGCAGGCAGCAAAGGGACCCGTCCGGCGGTCGCGTCTTGCTTTGGAAAGACTCAAAACAACGTGATTTTCCAATTTAAGATTGAGTGCATTTTAGCAGAAAAAAAGTAGGCTGTCAAGATAGCGAGGAAAAGGCGGGAAAAGTTTTTTCTTTGGCGCTCAAGAAATCGTCGTTCCCGGGAAATACTGGTCCACGAAGTCCACCTGCTCTACGGTCCAGACCTTGCCGTTTAAGTTGCTCAGGCACCCGGCGTCTGTGGTGAAGTGGAACGCTAGCTTATAGGAATAGAGGGCCTGGCCCCCGGTGCGGCCAAACTTTTTGTTCTCCCGCTCCCGGCCATACTTGCCGTCTCCCAGCAGGGGGTGTCCGGCGGCGGCCAGCTGGGCGCGGATCTGGTGGGTGCGGCCGGTGATGAGGCGGCACTCCACTAGGGAGAGCCCCCCCTTCTTGGCCAGCGTGCGGTAGAGCGTCACGGCGGTGCGCCCGCCCTCGACAGGGCGCTTGTGGACGGAGACCTGCTTCTTGGCTTCGTCTTTCAGCAAAAAGCCCTCTAGCTTGCCCTCGGCGGGGGAGAGGGTGCCCAGGGCGATGCAGAGATAGGACTTTTCCACTTCCCGGTCCCGGATCTTCTGGTTCATGACCCGTAATGTCTCGGCGTTCTTGGCGGCAATGACGATGCCGCCGGTGTTCCGGTCGATGCGGTTGCACAGGGCCGGGGCGAAGGAATTTTCCCAGTAAGGGCTCCATTCCTTCTTTTGATATAGGTAGGCCTGGATATGGGTGATGAGGGTATTGACCCGCTCCTGCTCGTCCGGGTGGACGACCAGGCCGGGGCGCTTGTTCACCAGCAGCAGGTTCTCATCCTCGTAGACAATATCCAACTGAGGCTTGAAGACGGAGAGAAACGCATTCTCCGGGGTGGGGGTGTCGAAAAACTCGTCGTTGATGTAAAGCTGCAAGAGATCGCCCTTCACCAGGCGGGTATCCCGCTTGGCCCCCTTGCCGTTGAGCTTCACCCGCTTGATGCGGATGTATTTCTGCGCCAGGGGCGCGGGGAGCAGGGGGAGGGTCTTGGCCAGCCAGCGGTCCAACCGCTGCCCGGCGTCGTTTTGGCCTACGGTAAATTCCCGCATGAGATCACGACCTTTCGTAAATTTGTGTAAAATGCCAAAGAAAAATAAAAGCAACCCCTTGACGGCGGGGGAGCAGAGGTGTATCCTACTATTTTAGCGGCTGTCAAAGGGGAAATGCGTTCTTCCCAGACTCGTTTTGTGGCGTACTGTCCACCAGTATACCATATTTTGCAGAAAATTTGAAGAAAGTATTTGACAAGCGCTTCTTTTTTTGCTACAATATCCCCTGTACCATGTGAGGAGTGTGCTATGCGACTGAATCTTCGAGAGATCATTCATGTACCAGGCGCCAGCCTTCCCTTTGCATTCCAGCTGGATCTGAGCCAGGAGGAATTCTTCGGGGAGCATCCCATCCCCCGGCCTGTCCAGGTCCAGGGGCGCGTGAAAAACGTGGCGGATGTGCTCGTGCTGGAGGGAGAAGCGAGATCCCTTCTGGACTATACCTGCGACCGGTGTATGGAGCCGTTTCAGCGGGAAAAAGTCGTCGGCCTGAGCGCCCTGCTGGCGGAAACGCTGGAGGGAGAGGAAGACGAGGACATCGTTCTCCTGGAAAACGGCGAGGTCGATGTGGGTGATCTGGCTTACACAGCCTTCCTGCTCGCCATGGATACAAAACACTTGTGCTCAGAAGACTGCAAGGGGCTTTGCCCCGGCTGCGGCGTCAACCTGAACAGGGAGCCCTGCCGGTGCAAGAAACAGGTCGATCCTAGATGGGCCGCTCTCGAGCAGCTACTTGATAAAAACTGAGTAGTACCCAATCCACTTTGCCCGACAGGGCATCACCAAGGAGGTGTCTCGAAATGGCGGTTCCGAAGAGTAAAGTCTCTAAGCAGAGACGGGATAAGCGGCGTGCCAACTGGAAGCTGGCAGCTCCCGCTGTCACGACCTGCCCCAAGTGCGGCGCGTATCGGCTGCCCCACCGGCTGTGCAAGGCCTGCATGACCTATGACGGCAAGGTGTTCGGCCAGGTGCAGCAGGAGAACTAATAGGGAAAAAGAAAGAGGGGGAAGCCCCTCTTCTTTTTTTGCGTAGAACCTGTCCACAGGAAAGGAGGGGACCGGATGTCCCGTACCAAGATCCAGACCGTGGCTCCCGGCAGCCCCGCCCACCGGGCCGGCGTTCGCCCCGGGGAGACCCTGGCCGCCATCAACGGCCACCCCATCATCGACGTGCTGGACTACAAATTTTATTCCTACGACCCGGACCTGGTCCTCACCTTGCGGGAGGGAGACCAGGAGCGCAAAGTCTTTCTGGACAAGGACGTGGGCCAGGACCTTGGGCTGGAATTTGAGACGTATCTCATGGACCGGGCCCGCTCCTGCGCCAACAAGTGCGTCTTCTGCTTCGTGGATCAGATGCCCAAGGGGATGCGGGATACCTTATATTTTAAGGACGATGACGCCCGCCTGTCCTTCCTCATGGGCAACTATATTACCCTGACGAATTTAAGCAAGCGGGAGATCCAGCGCATCTGTGACCTGCATATCTCACCCATCAACATCTCCGTCCACGCCACGGACCCGGAGGTCCGGCGGGAACTGCTGGGGAACTACCGAAGAGGCGGCGAGTGCCTGGAGATCATGCAGAAATTTGCCCAGGCGGGGATCGTGATGAACGCCCAGATCGTTTCCTGCCCTGGCCTGAACGATGGGCCGGTCCTGCAAAAGAGCATGGAGGAGCTGGCGGCGCTGTATCCCCAAGTAAAGAGCGTCTCCATCGTCCCCGTGGGCCTGACCCGGTACCGGGATGGGTTATATCCCCTGCGCCCCTACCACCAGGACGAGGCCCGGAACGTCGTGGCCCAGGTAGAGGCCTTTGGGGACCGGTGCGTGGAGCGGCTGGGCAGCCGGATGTTCTGGTGTTCGGATGAGTTTTATCTCCAGGCAGGCTTAGACCTTCCTGCGGATGAATTTTATGAGGAGTACACCCAGCTGGAAAACGGCGTGGGGATGCTCCGCCTGCTGGCCGTGGAACTGCACGGTGCGACCCTGGGCGCCCCGGAGAACATTCCCGTGGAGCCGTTTTCCATTGCCACCGGCGTGGCGGCGGCGCCCTTCCTGCGAGAAATCATTGACAGGGCGGCCGCAAAATGTCATACTAAATTGACCTATCAGATGTATCCCATCGTGAATCGCTTTTTTGGAGAGACCATCACCGTGGCGGGCCTGCTGACCGGCCAGGACCTGCTGGCCCAGCTCAAGGGCCGGGACCTGGGCACCCGCGTCCTGCTGCCCCAGAACACCCTGCGCCACGGGGAGACGGTCTTCCTGGACGATATGACCCTGGAAGAACTGTCCCAGGGCCTGGGCGTGCCGGTGATCCCGGTGAATCAGGATGGGTTCGACCTGTTTGAGGCCATTTTTGGGGTGTAACGCCCTGCTATTGTTCGTTGTTTGATTTTTGATTCCATTTTAGAAAAGGAGGGAACTCCTATGGCAAAACCCTTGGTAGCCATTGTGGGCCGCCCCAACGTGGGCAAATCCATGCTGTTTAACAAACTGGTGGGCCGCCGCCTGTCCATCGTGGAGGACACCCCCGGCGTTACCCGCGACCGGCTGTACGCCGAGTGCGAGTGGCGGGGCCGCACCTTCGACATCGTAGACACCGGCGGCATCGAGCCGGGCACCACCACTGAGATCCTCTCCTTCATGCGTAAGCAGGCGGAGATCGCCATCCAGAACGCTACGGTCATCGTCTTCCTGTGCGACATCAAGACGGGCCTCACGGCTTCGGACCAGGACGTGGCCAACATGCTCCTGCGCTCCCGGAAGCCGGTCATTCTGGCGGTGAACAAGATGGACCAGGTGGGCATGACCAACCCGGATATCTATGAGTTCTATAACTTAGGTCTAGGCGACCCCATCGCCGTCTCTGCCGTCCACGGCCACGGCACCGGCGACCTGCTGGACGCCTGCTTTGACTACTTTCCCCCGGAGGAGGAAGAGGAAGAGGAGAGCGACATCATTAAAGTTGCCGTCATCGGCAAGCCCAACGTGGGCAAGTCCTCCCTCATCAACCGCATTTTGGGGGAGGAGCGGGTCATCGTCTCCAACATGGCCGGCACCACCCGCGACGCGGTGGACAGTTACTTTGAAAATGAGATCGGCAAGTTCCTCTTCATCGACACGGCCGGCATGCGGAAAAAGTCCAAGGTCAATGACCAGATCGAGAAATTTTCCGTTCTGCGGGCGGCCATGGCCATCGAGCGCTCCGACGTGTGTCTCATTATGATCGACGCCAACGAGGGCGTGACGGAGCAGGATACCAAGGTCGCGGGCATGGCCCACGACTCCGGCAAGGCATGCATCATTGTGGTGAACAAGTGGGACGCCGTGGAGAAGGACGGCAAGACCATGGACCGGATGCGCGAGGACATCCGCCGGGACCTTTCTTACATGACCTACGCCCCCATCCTGTTTATCTCGGCCCTGACCGGCCAGCGGGTGGGGCGGCTGTTCCAGCTCATCAAGTATGTGGACGACCAGGCCGCCATGCGCATCACCACCGGCATGCTCAACAGCCTGCTGGCCGACGCCACGGCCCGCGTACAGCCCCCCACGGACAAGGGCCGCCGCCTGAAAATTTATTATATGACCCAGGCCGGCATCCGGCCCCCGCACTTTGTCTGCTTCTGCAACGACGCGAAGCTCTTCCACTTCTCCTATCAGCGCTATCTGGAGAACCAGATCCGCAGCACCTTTGGCCTGGAGGGCACCCCCATTCGCCTGACCATCCGCCAAAGAGGGGACAAGGAGGACTGACGAGGACATGGATGCAGTTTGGATCCGCGTGATCGCCGCGGCGGTCATCGCTTACTTCTGCGGCTGCTTTAACGGGGCCGTGATCGTCTCGAAGTATATCCTGCGGGACGACGTGCGCACCCACGGCAGCGGCAACGCGGGCCTGACGAATTTTTACCGGACCTTCGGCGGGCCTCTGACCTTCGTGGTGATTTTGACGGATGTGCTCAAGGCCGTGGTGGCCCTGCTCATCGGCCGCTGGCTGCTGGTGGGGCATCTGCCCGCCCTGGCGATGCTGATGAACGCCCCGGAGCAGGCCTACTCGGATTACTGGTGCGGCCTGTTCTGCCTGCTGGGCCACATGTTCCCCTGTATGTTCCAGTTTAAGGGCGGCAAGGGGATCCTCTCCGGCGGCACCATCATCATTATGATCGACTGGCGGGTGGCGCTGGTCGGCTGGGGCGGGTTCATCCTGCTCTTCCTGCTGACCCGCTACGTCTCCCTGGGCTCCAGCTCCACGGGCATCGACCTGCCCATCGTTACCTGGTTCGTCTATCGCGACTGGGTGCTGCTGGTACTCATCTGCATCATGGGCGGGCTGATCCTCTGGAAGCACCGGAGCAACATCGCCCGTCTGATCTCAGGCACGGAATCGAAATTCAGCTTCCACCGCAAGGCGGCGGGCTAATGCAAAAGCGAGGTAACAGAAGATGAAAGTTGCTGTGTTGGGTAGCGGCGGCTGGGGCACGGCCCTGGCCATGCTGCTGGTGGAAAACGGCCATGACGTGACGCTGTGGTCCTATCAGGCGGAGGAGTCCCGCCACCTGGCCGAGACGGGGGAGAACCCCCTGCTGCCGGGGGTGAAGCTGCCCCAGGGCCTCACCTACACCTCTGACCTGGCCTGTGTGACGGGCTGCGCGGTGGTGGTCATGGCCACGCCTTCCTTCGGCGTGCGGTCGACCGCCGGGCAGGTGAAGGACCTGCTCGCTCCCGATGCCATCCTGGTGTCCGTTTCCAAGGGCATCGAGAAGGGGACCTCTCTGCGCATGACCCAGATCATCCGGGAAGTCACCGAGGACAAATGGCCTGTGGTGGCCCTCTCCGGCCCATCCCACGCGGAGGAAGTGGCCCGGCAGGTCCCTACGGCGGTGGTCTCTGCCTGCCCGGACCAAACGGCGGCGGAGGTGGTCCAGGACCTGTTCATCAACGACCATTTCCGGGTGTATAGCAGCAGTGATGTCATCGGCGTGGAGCTGGGCGCAGCCCTGAAAAACGTCATGGCCCTGTGTACCGGCTGCTGCACCGGCATGGGCCTGGGGGACAACACCAAGGCCATGCTGATGACGAGAGGCCTGGCCGAGACGGCCCGCCTGGGCACCGCCCTGGGCGCCCGGAAAGACACGTTTGCGGGCCTGGCGGGCATGGGGGACCTGATCGTCACCTGCACCTCCATGAACTCCCGGAACTACCGGGCGGGCATTTTAATTGGTCAGGGCACCCCTGTCCAGGAGGCGATCCGGAAGATCGGGGCCGTGGTCGAGGGCTATTACGCCGTGGACTCCGCCAGGGAGCTGGCGGCCCAAGTGGGCGTGGAAATGCCCATCACCCTGGCCGCCTACGATGTCCTGTACCGGGACCGGGACCCCAGAGAGGTCCTGCTCTCCCTCATGCGTCGGGAAAAACGCCATGAGATCGAGGAAACTTGGTTCTAAATTGCACTTTTTTGAGAAATCTGCGAAATAGGCCTTGCAATTTTGGCCTGTTTCTGCTATGATACTAACCGATGCTTTTTAAGTAATAACACACCGGCCGGGGCTTGCCCCGCTCAGTGGAGTCATAAACCAGCGAGGAGGTTCAAGCGAATGGCTAAATGTGAATTTTGTGACAAGGGCGTCGTGTTCGGCATTCAGGTGTCCCACTCCCACCGCCGCTCCAATCGTCCCTGGAAGCCCAACGTGAAGCGCGTGAAGGCGATCGTCAACGGCACCCCGAAGCACGTCTATGTGTGCACTCATTGCCTCCGTTCGGGCAAAGTTACCCGCGCTGTCTGATCCAGCTAAGCCAAAAAAGCACAGGCTCATGCCTGTGCTTTTTTCTTGCCCATCGGTGTGGGCTATGGTATACTGTATCCATATTTCAACCAGAAACAACAAAACCGGCGCCCTTTTGGCTCCGGACGATGGAAGAGGAGGTACTATGGCATCTCAGTCGTCAATCAAACTGACCAAGCTGGTCGAACGCTTTGAGCTGAAAGTGCTCAACGAGGGGAAAAACTACGATCGGTGTCTCATCCGCGCCGACGACATCAACCGCCCCGCCTTGCAGATCCTCGGCTTTTTCGACTACTTCGCCCCGGACCGCATCCAGGTCATCGGCAAGGTGGAGTGGACCTACCTGAGCAACCAAAGCTCGGAAGAGCGGCGGAAATGCTTCGACGCATTCTTTGAAAAGCCCATCCCCGCCCTGATCCTCACCCGGAGCTTAGAGCCTTTCCCGGAGCTTATGGAAATGGCCATCAAGCACAAGCGGACGATCCTGGGCAGCAAGGAGGATACTTCCATCTTCATCCCCAACTTCACCGACTGGCTCAAGGCCCGTCTCTCTCCCCGGATCACCCGGCACGGCGTGCTGGTGGACGTGTACGGCGAGGGCGTGCTGCTCATGGGCGACTCCGGCGTGGGTAAGAGCGAGACGGCTGTGGAGCTGGTCAAGCGCGGCCACCGGCTGGTCGCCGACGACGCGGTGGAGATCCGCCACATCGGCACCCGCCTCATCGGTTCGGCCCCGGAGCTGATCCGGCACTACATCGAGCTGCGCGGCATCGGCGTGGTGGACATTCAGCAGCTCTTCGGCATGTCCGCCGTCCGTGAGGACCAGGACATCAACCTGGTGGTCAATTTGGAGCAGTGGAACGACCAGGTCTTTTACGACCGCCTGGGGACCAACGAAGAGTTCACGACGATCTTGGACATGAAGATCCCGGCCATCACCATTCCCATCAAGCCCGGCCGGAACCTGGCCATCATCGTGGAGGTGGCGGCCATGAACAACCGCCACAAGCGCATGGGCTACAACGCAGCCCAGGAGTTTGCCAAGCAGCTGGACGCCCACTTTGAGCAGATGATGCTCAGCTCCCAGCTGGATGCAGCGGACGACTACGACGAATATGAAAGCTTAAACGGCGACGAGGAGGATTAAATTTCCGTGGAGAAAAAGAGAAGTGTGTTTGGCCGTCTGGCGGCCCTGGCCCTGGCCGCCGTGCTGCTGTGCAGCCTGGTCCTGTCCGGCTGCGGTTCCCAGCCCACCGGCGACGAGACGCAGACCAGTGACCAGCCCCAGCAGACGGCGGAGGGCGTGAACATCAATTACGGCCTGTCCAACCCCTGGGACTCCCTGATGCCCTATTACAGCGTATCCGGCAGCAACTATTCCCGCATCATTTACGACAAGATCTATGATCGCCTGGCCTACGTTCAGCCCGACGGCACCTGCCTGCCCAGGGCGGCGGAGAAATGGGAGAGCACCGAGGACGGCCACGCCATCGTGTTCACCCTGAGCCAAAAGGCCGCCTTCCACGACGGCACCCCCGTCACCGCCCAGCATTGGGTGGAGACCTTCCAGCTCATCACCGACCCCGCCTGCGAGATCCTGGGCAAGACGGCCCTGTCCTGCCTGACCGGCACGGATGACACCGGCGCAGCCGTGGCCGGGGAGACCCTGGGTGTGGAGGCTGTGGACGACTACACGCTGAAGCTGAGCTTCAAGCAGCCCACCATCCCGGAGGAATTCCTGGTGGATAAGAACCGGGACATCTACGTCTTGCCCACCTACCTGCTGAAGGACATCCCCGCCGACCAGGTGGTGGAGAGCGACTTCTGGAGCAAGCCCATTGGCTCCGGCCCCTGTCAGTTCGTCTCCGAGGTTTCTGGCAGCAATCTGGTGCTGGAGGCCAACAAGGACTATCAGCTGGGCGCCCCCGGCTTCGATACTCTGACCATCACCGTGATGGACAAGAGCAATCTGCTCACCGCCCTCATCTCCGGCGACCTGGATTACTACGCCTTCGGCGGCAACGTCTCCGAGGAGAACAAGGCCGTGGCCGAGCAGGCGGGCTTCACCGTGGAAGAGGGGACCACCCCCACGAACTTCTATGAGCTGATGCTCAACTGCGCCACCATCGACAGCGTGGACCTGCGCCAGGCCATCAACAAGGCCTTGGACAAGGAGCTGCTCTGCCAGCAGAGCGCCGGCACCCGCGGTACGGTGACCGGCTCCAGTATCCTGCCGGACACGCCTTATTCCTCTCCCGCCGTCACCGGCACCTATGACCCCGCCGGGGCCGAGGCGCTGGTGGCCAAGAGCGGCTACGACGGCAAGACCTTCTCCCTGGCCTGCACCAGCCAGCGGGCCAGCCTCGCGGCGCTGGTCCAGCAGGATCTGGAGGCCGTAGGCATCAAGGTGGAGATCGAGACGGTGGACTCCGCCACCATGTTCGCCGGCATGAGCGACGGCACCTATGACATGGGCCTGGCCAGCCACACGCCCACCACCCTGCCCCTGTGGTTCACCGCCAGCCGGTTCACCGAGGAGAACAACATCTTCCATGTGCCCGATCTGGCCCCTTACACGGAGATGCTCTCTGCCGTGAACGAGGAGACGGACGAGACCAACCGCATTGCCCTGGTGGACGAGTTTGAGGCCTATCTGACCGAGGAGATGCCCTTCATCCCCCTGTGGTTCAGCAACGCCCTCCACGTCCACTCCAAGACCGTTACCGGCATCGACTACGCCGCTTCTTCCTCCTGCAATGAGAACGTGTGGGAGTGGGTCAAGGCGCAGTAAGTTCGCAACTTTCATGTTCTACCCCAGTGATTTAACCTCCGTAAGGACCGCCGGTTCCGGCGGCCTGTGCCGAAAGGCCGGAAGTGCAGGAGGAAGTTCTTTTGTTACACTACACTTGCAAACGTATTCTGGGCGCTCTCCCGGTGTTTTTTGGGATCACCCTTTTCGTCTTCTTTTTGATCAACATGGCCCCCGCCACCATCGCTGATGCGGCGGGGGGTGGAGAAGCCTCCAGCGCAGCCGTTCGGGCTGCGCTGGAGGCTAATCTTGGTTTGGACAAGCCCCTGCCCCTGCGCTATGTCCTGTGGCTCAAGGCGCTGGTACAGGGCGACCTGGGGCTATCCTACCGCACGGGCCAGCCCGTTGTCACCATGATCGCCCAGCGGGTGGTGCCGTCCCTCATCCTGACGGGGACGGGGGTGGCGGCAGCCATTCTCCTTGGCATCCCCCTGGGTGTCATGGCGGCCTGGAAGCCCAAGTCCGGCTGGGGAAAGCTGGCGGGGGGACTGACCTTGCTGAGCTTCAGCGCCCCCGGCTTTTTCCTGTGTGTGCTGGCGATTTTTCTCTTCTCCGTGGTGCTGGGCTGGCTCCCGGCGGCGGGGATGTACTCCGCCGGCGGCGGGGGAAGCGTGGGAGATCTGCTGCTGCATCTGATCCTGCCTGCGGGGGTGGTTTGCCTGAGCAGCCTGGGCAACCTTGTCCGCCAGACGGCCTCCGCCTGTGGGGAGGTGCTGGGGGAGGACTACATCCGCACCGCCCGCGCCAAGGGCCTGCCGGAGTGGGCGGTCGTCTGGAAGCATGGGTTCCGGACGGCCCTGCTGCCGGTGGTGACGACGATCCTCAATCACATTCCCCATATCATCGGTGGCTCCCTCATCGTCGAGCGCATCTTCGGCTGGCCGGGGATGGGGAGCCTGCTCTTTACCTCCGTGTCCAGCCGGGATTATACGGTCATTATGGGCCTCACCGTTGTGATCGCTTTGACGGTGCTGGCGACAGGCATTTTAATGGACCTTGTCTATCGCCTGGCTGACCCCGGCGTCGGGTGGGGAGGTGAGGCCCGGTGAGACGCTCTTATGCCGTGTGGCGGGCCTTCTGGTCCGACCGCCGGGCGGCAGTGGCCGCCGTGTTTCTGCTGGTGGAGATCGCCCTGGTACTCTTCCTGCCCCTTTTTCTGGGCCAGGACCCCAATCTGACCGACCGGAGCGCCGGGTTCTGGGCCGCACCAAGCGCCCAGCACTGGCTGGGGACGGACGACGTGGGGCGGGATCTCTTTGCCCGCCTGTTATATGGCGGGCGGACGTCGCTCCTGGTGGGCTTTGCCTCCGCCGCCCTGGGCGTGATCCTGGGCGTCCCCCTGGGGCTGCTGGCGGGATATAAGGGCGGGGCCTGGGAATACTGGATCATGCGGGCCTGCGATACATTCCAGTCGTTTCCCAGTATTATTTTGGTGCTGGCCATGGTGTCCCTGCTGGGTCCCTCGGTGTGGAACATCATCTGGGTCATCGGCGGCCTGGGCTGGGCCTCGGTGGCGCGGCTTGTTTACAGCGGGACCTTATCGACCAAACAGACCGGCTATGTAGAGGCCTCTCGCGCCCTGGGCGCGACGGACCGGGCGATCTTGTTCCGGACGATTCTGCCCAACGTCATTGCCCCGGTGTGGGCGGCGCTGCCGCTGAAGGTGGTGCGGGCCATTCTGTCGGAATCCAGCCTGAGCTTTCTGGGCGTGGGCCTGCGCACGCCCCAGGCCTCTTGGGGCAATCTGACCCAGAACGCCATGGAGCTGGTCACGCTGACCACCCGGCCCTGGGCCTGGATCCCGCCGGGGCTGTGCATCGTGGGCACGGCCTTGGCCCTGCTGCTGGTGGGGGAGGGGTTACGAAAAGCCTTGAATCCCCGCAAACGCTGACAGAAGGTCATGATTGCCTTTTCCTGCCGGCAGGTGTAGAATAGACGGGTACGAAGGATCCGTAAACTGATGACACACGACAGCCAAGTTGGAGGTGCTGCCTTATGAGAAAGACAAAGATCATCTGTACCTTAGGCCCGTCCACCGACGACCCCAAGATTTTGGAAGCCATGATGGACAGCGGCATGGACGTGGCCCGCTTCAATTTTTCCCACGGCACCCACGCCGAGCATAAGGTGCGGTTGGAGCTGCTGAAAAAGCTGCGGAAGGAGAAAAATCTCCCCGTGGCTGCCCTGTTAGATACAAAAGGCCCGGAAATTCGCCTGAAGACCTTTGCCGAGGGCAAGGTCACGCTGGAGGCCGGGCAGAAGTTCACCCTCACTGCCCGCGAGGTCACCGGCACGAAGGACATCTGCTCCGTGAGCTACAAGAACCTGGCCCAGGATGTGCACCCCGGCAGCCAGATCATGCTGGACGACGGCCTCATCAGCATGAAGGTGTTGGAGCGGACGGAGACGGACATTACCTGCCTGGTGCAGAACGGCGGACCCATCAAGGACCGGAAGGGCGTGAACGTCCCCGGCGTGCATCTGTCCATGCCCTACATGAGCGCCCAGGACCGGGAGGACCTGCTCTTTGGCATCCAGGAGGGCTTTGACTTTGTGGCGGCGTCCTTCTGCCGCAGCGCGCAGGACGTGATGGAGATCCGCCGCCTGCTGGACGAGCACCACTCCGACCTGCGCATCATCGCCAAGCTGGAGAACCAGGAGGGCGTGAACAACGTCGATGAGATCCTGGCCGTAGCCGACGGCGTGATGATCGCCCGCGGCGACATGGGCGTGGAGATCGACTTTACCGAGATCCCCGTCATCCAGAAGGACATCATCGCCTACACCCTGGGCTACGGCAAGCATGTCATCACGGCCACCCAGATGCTCGACAGCATGATCACGAACCCCCGGCCCACCCGTGCCGAGATCACCGACGTGGCCAACGCCGTGTATGACGGTACTTCTGCCATCATGCTCTCCGGCGAGACGGCGGCGGGCAAGTACCCTGTGGAGGCCGTCCAGACCATGGCTGCCATCGCCGAGCGGACCGAGGCGGACATCAACTACTTTGGCCGGATGCGGAACATGACCCCGGACATCCGCCTGGGCATCGGCGGCGCCACCGCCCACGCCGCCTGCACCACCGCCACGGACACCAACGCCTCTGCCATCATCACCGTCACCAAGAGCGGGGCCACCCCCCGGCTCATCAGCCGCTTCCGCCCGGAGACGCCCATCGTCGCCTGCGTCATGGACGAGCCGGTGCAGCGCCAGTTGTCCCTCACCTGGGGCGTGAAGCCCATCATCATGGACTACGTCCAGAGCACCGACGAGATGATCGAGGGGGCCGTTTCTGCCGCGCAGAAGGCGGGACTCATCCACGACGGGGAGATTGCCGTGGTCACCGCCGGGGTCCCCGCAGGCATCGCCGGGACCACCAACATGATCAAGGTCCACCTGGTCGGCAGCAGCCTTATCAACGGCGCCGGGGTCGGAGACGAGAACGTAAAGGGTGTCTTGTGTGTCTGCCGCACGTTAGAGGATGTGAGACATAAGTTCCACCCCGGCATGATTCTGGTCGTGCCCCACACGAACAACGAGATGCTGCCCTATATTCGCCAGGCCGTCGGCGTCATCACCGAGGAGAACGGCCTGGGCAGCCACGCCGCCGTGGTCGGCCTGAGCCTGAACAAGGCCGTTATTGTCGGTGCCATCGGGGCGACCCGGACCCTGCACGACGGCATGAAGGTCTCGATGGACTGCCGCCAGGGATCGGTGCAGAGCTTGGCGGAGTGAAACGAAGAAGAAAAAGAGAATCATAAAGAAGCTGTACACCAAGCAAACTGAACTGCTCGGTGTACAGCTTCTTTTTCGTTTGGCCTTAGTCCATCATCAGGTCTTTCTGATGCTGCTGGGCCGCGTTGGCAAACAGGTTGTTGTAGCGCTCCTCCGGCGACTTTTGGTTGCGGCTGGGCGCGGTGGCCAGGAACATGGCCACGCCCACCACGCACCAGGCCAGGAACATCTTCACGGCCATGCCGCCGATGTAAGCCGGGGTGCCGGGGATAAACATTATGATCAGGATGGCGACCATCGACAGGGCAGCGAACCAGGCCATGGGAAGGCCGCCGGGGATCTTATAGGGCCGGGGCAGATTCGGCTCGGTCTTCCGCAGCTTAATCAGGCAGAAGGCAGCCAGGCCCCAGGAGACGACGTAGGCCGCGGCGCTGAAGGTCGTCAGCGGGTCGATCAGCCCCAGACCCAGGAAGGGGCCGACGATGGAGGCCACCAGGCAGACGATCAGCGCGTTCACGGGAGTGCCGGTCTTGGCCGAGCGCTTGGAGAGCGCAAAGGGCAGCATGTGCGTCCGGGCCAGAGCCATCATCAGGTTGGCTGTGCCCATGAAGAAGCTGTTCCAGGTGGTCAGCAGGCCGCACAGGGCACCGGCGCAGAGCAGGATGTACATGACGTTGCCCATGGCGCTGCCGGCAAAGATCTTCGCAAAGACGTTGGCGGCGGCGGGGGACTCGGTGTTCAGATAGAAGTCCTGCCAGGGCCAGGCAGCGCCGATGCAGAACAGCAGCAGGGCGTAGAACAGACAGGCCATGATGATGGACAGCAGAACGGTGAAACCGACCTTTTTGTGGGAGCCGCCCGCGTCTTCCACGGCCTGGGGGATGTTCTCAAAGCCACACAGGAAGAAGGGGGAGGTGGCCAGAATGGCAAACATACCGCCGAACATGCTGTTGTGGGCGCTGGTGCCGATGTTCTCGTAGACGGGCATCAGGTTGTTGACGTCAAACTTCACGAGGCCGCAGACCATGGACAGCACGCCCACGCCGATGAGGAAAATGCACAGCACTTTCTGCAAGCCGGCAGCCAGGTCGGCCCCCTTGTAGTTGATGTAGAAAAAGAACAGCGCAATGATGGTTCCCACGACGATGTGACCCAAATAAATATCCGAGCCAGCCAAAACATATAGAGGTGCGCCCGCCTTCAGGGCGGGGAAGAGGATGGAAGCGATGTCTACCACGTAGATGGCTTCCCAGGGCATGAGGGTAAGGAACGCGCCCAGCGTGAGCCAGCCTGCCACATAGGAGGCTTTCTCACCAAACGCCCGGTAGGTGAATGCGGTCGTGCCGCCTGCCACGGGGAGCATGGGGACCAGCTCGGCGAAACATAGTCCCACGGGGACCATCAAGACCAGCGTGATCAGATAGCCCAGGGCAGCGGGAACGGGGCCGCCAGCGCTGGCCATCCACTTGTTCAGGGAGACGGCCCAGCCGACACCGACAATGGCACCGAAGCCGACGCAGAAAAAGTCAAAGGTGCCGAGTCCTTTTTTGGTTTGGGGTGTGTTACTCATAATACCTCACCTCTTTTAAGTCTTTTGTAAGGGCGTTGTGCGCCGGTTTACTTGTCCATGCAGGCCAGGATGGAGGCCTCCATGGCGTCCAGGCCCCATTCCAGTTGCTCCTCGGTGATGACCAGGGGAGCCAGGAAGCGGATGACCTGGTTCCAGCGGCCGGCCGGCTCGATCATCAGGCCGCGCTGGACACAGTCCTGGACCATGGCGGGGACGATGGTCTTGTTGGGCTCCTTGGTCTCCTGGTTCTCGACGAACTCGATGCCGACCATGGCACCCAGGCCGCGGACGTTGCCGACGACGGGATACTTCTTCTGCCACTGGCGGGCGCGGGCCATGACCTTCTCGCCGATCTGGCGGGAACGGGCGGCCAGGTCGTCGCGCTCCATGATCTCGATGGTCTTGAGCGCGGCGGCGCAGGCCAGAGGGTTGCCGCAGAAGGTGCCGCCGATGGTGCCGGCGGGCACGGCGTCCATGATCTCGCTGCGGGCGATGATGGCGCTGATCGGCAGACCGGCGGCAATGGACTTGGCGGTCGCCAGGATGTCGGGGGCGCAGCCGGCGTCCTGCCAATACTGGGAGACAAACATCTGGCCGGTCCGGCAGAAGCCGCTCTGGACCTCATCGGCGATGAGCAGGATGCCGTGGTCGTCACAGATCTTGCGCAGGCCCCTCACGAACTCGATGGGCGCAGGGATGAAACCGCCCTCGCCCTGCAAAGGCTCCAGGATGATGGCCGCCACGGTATCGGCGGGGCAAGCCTCCTCGAACAGGTCCTCGACGCTGGTCAGGGCGTTCTGGATGATCTCTGCCTCGGTGCCTTTGCCGCGGTACAGGTCGGGGAAGTGGGCGCGGAAGACGCCGTTCACCAGCGGGCCCATGCCGGTGGTGTAGGCCTTCTTGGCGGTCATGGTCATGGTCAGCATGGTGCGGCCGTGGAAGGCACCGGAGAAGACGATGATGTTGGGGCGGCCGGTGTAAGCCTTGGCGATCTTGACGGCGTTCTCGTCGGCCTCGGCACCGGAGTTGGCGAAGAAGACCTTCTTGCGCTGGCCCTGCACGGGGACGATCTGGGCCAGCTTCTCGGCCAGCGCCACATACCCCTCGTGGGTGACGATGTTGAACATGCCGTGGAAGTACTTGTCGGCCTGGGCCTTCACGGCCTCGACGATCTCCGGGTGGGAGAAGCCGATGTTCAGCACGCCCACGCCGCCGATCCAGTCCATGAGGATGTTGCCGTCCACGTCCTGGATCATGGCACCCTCGCCCTGTTCAATGGCGACGGGGTAAGCACAGCGGATGGCGCCGGGGACGGCGGTGGCGCGGCGGTCGATGATCTCCTTGGCCTTGGGGCCGGGCAGGGTACCGGTGACGATCTGAGGAAGAGCAGTGCGCAGCATAAGAATCAGTTCCTTTCTCAATAAAAATAGTCGTGTTTTGTTGGAAGGTGTGAAGAATTAGTAGACAGCGCGATAGATATCGCGGATCTGGTCGCGCTTCAGAGGCACGAAGTTGTTGGCCAGCAGACGCTGCTGGTTCTCCACCACGGAGTCGGCGAAGGTTTCAATCTCGGCCTCGGTCATGCCGTATTCCCGCAGGGACTTCTTGGGGATCAGGCAGCCCAGCAGGTCCTCCAGAGCGGTGTAGAGGTTGGCCACCTCGCAGCCCAGGATGTTGGCCATGAATTGGTTCAGCTCGGCAATGGCTCCGTCGGTCTTGAGGCGCATGTACTGGTTCATCACGCCGGTGAAGACGGCATAGTTGGACTCGCCGTGGGGGACGTGATAGACAGCGCCCAGAGGGTAGGCCAGGGCGTGGACGGCGGCACAGCCGGCGTTTCCAAAGGCGATGCCGGCGAAGTTGCTGGCCAGCAGGAAGTCGCCCAGCAGGGGCAGACGGGCGTCGGGGCCGTCCTTCTGGATGGCCTGGTAGCCTTTTAAGATCATCTCAATGGCCTGGTAACCAAAAAGCTTGGTGATGGGGTTTGCCTTGGGGGAGAGGCTGGACTCGATGGCGTGGATCAGCGCATCGATGGAACTGGTGGCAAAGAACCGGAAGGGCAGTCCTCCCAGCAGCTCCGGGATCATCACGGCCTGGTCGGCATACATGGCGTCGTTGGCCAGGCCCTTCTTGGTCCGGCGGGAGAGCAGGGCCAGGATGGAGATGTTCGTGACCTCGGTGCCGGTGCCGCAGGTGGTGGGCACTAAGATCAGCTCCTTGCCCTTCTCGACGGGCAGCTTGCCGTCATACAGGTCCAGGATGGGGGAGACGTGCTTGAGGGACAGAATTTTTGCCACGTCCAGCACGGTGCCGCCGCCCACGGCGACGATGCGAGTGATGTCCTTGGGCATGTCCCGATAAATGGCCTCGACCATCTCATCGGTCGGCTCGCCCAGGCCATACTTCTCCTGGAAGAGCACAGGACACTTCAGGTCCAAGGGGGCAAAGTAGGGGTCGAACAGAAAGTCGTTGGTGAAGAGCAGGTCCTGGGGACCCAGGTCGTAGGTGTTTGCCAGCTCCTGGCAGGTGTCGCAGAGCTGGATGGTGGGGTGTACGGAAAACTGCGTCATAGAGGGATCCTTCCTTTCGTGGTGTTCGGGGCATGCTTAATAGTCTCTGGGATAGCGGCGGCGGAACTCGGCGGTCAGCTCGTCCCGGAAGTCGGGGTGGGCGATGCGGATGAGCGCCTCGGCCCGTTGGCGCAGGCTCTTGCCCTTGAGCTTGGCGATGCCGTATTCCGTGATGACATAGTTGACCTCGTTTCGGGTGGTGGTGACGGCGGAGCCTTGGTCCAGGAAGGGGACGATCTTGGAGATCTTGCCCTTGCCGGTGGTGGAGGGCATGGCCATGATGGCCCGGCCGCCCTTGGAGAGGTTCGCGCCCCGGACGAAGTCCACCTGCCCGCCCACGCCGGAGATCTGCCGCAGACCGGCGGAGGTGGAGACGACCTGTCCCATGATATCCACCTGCACGCAGGAGTTGATGGAGACTAAATTGTCGTTCTGACCGATGACGTAGGGATCGTTGACGTAATCCACGGGGTACATGGCCACGGCGGGGTTGTTGTTCACGTAGTCATACAGGCGGCGAGTGCCCATGAGGAAGGTGGCTACGCTCTGGCCCCGGTGCAGGGTCTTGGCCTTGTTGGTGATGACGCCGGCCTCGACCAGCTCCACGACACCGTCGGAGAACATCTCGGTGTGGATACCCAGGTCGTTCTTCTCCTTCAGAAACAGTAGCACGGCGTCGGGGATGGCACCGATGCCCAGCTGAAGCGTATCGCCGTCCCGCACCAGGCTGGCGACGTTCTCACCGATGGCCCGTTCCACGTCGCCGATCTTGGGGGGCGCCAGCTCGATGACGGGGGTGTCGGCTTCCACCAGGCAGCCGATCTGGGTGACGTGCAGGAAGCTGTCGCCCAGGGTGCGGGGCATATTTTGATTGACCTGGGCGATGACCAGGTCAGAGGCCTCGGCGGCGGGCTTGGTGTAGTCCACGGAAACGCCCAGGCTCACATAGCCGTGTGCATCGGGGGGAGAACACTGGAGCAGGGTCACGTTGGGCCGCAGGTCCTCCCGCAGGAGGTTGGGAATTTCGGAAAAATACACCGGGGTGAAATCCACGCGGCCCTCGGCGGCGGCGGCACGGGTGGAGCCGCCCAGGAAGAAGGCGTTGTGGTGGAAGTTTTTGTCATACTGGGGCTGGCAGTAGGCTGCCTTGCCCATGGCGACCATGTGGATGATCTCCACGTTTTCATACTGGGCGGCGTGGGCGACCAGGGCGTCCAGGATGATGGACGGCTCGCCGCAGGCGTGGGCGACCACCACCCGCTGGCCGGACTTGATCTGCTGCACGGCCTGCGCAGGGGTGAAGAGATGCTCTTTGTACCAAGTTCTCCAAGTCATCCGAATGACCTCCTTCTCGTTCTGTCTGTCTTGTTCTGTGGTTTGTGCGGTGGGGGTTGTCGCCTTACTATACAAGCAATTTCCGTGCCAAACAAAAAGAAAAACAAAAAAATTCGCGGAATTTCCGCGAAAAAAGTTGGTTTGCCCCGTTGCGTTTCCGGAGATCGCTTGGAAAACTGGAAAATCAAAGCGGCGGACGGTATCCTTTTCTAAAAAATGGGGAACCTTAGGAGGATCCTTCGGGCAGTCGATCGATGCAAAACTGAAACGTGTTGCAAAACTGAAACGAGAATTGGAATCAACCGGAGACGGGAAAAAGCATCCGTTTTAGCCCTGAAACGACGGAAAAGATCGTATGGGCTAACTTTGTAAAAAATTTGCCCCAGGGACTTGACAGAACGGAAAAGTATGATAAAATAAACAAGCGATTAGAAAATAAAATCATGTTTACGGAGGGAAGCCCATGACCAAGCGAGAACGACAGATCCTGGACTGGATCATCCAGGACCCGATGGTCACCCAGGAGACCCTGGCCAAGCGGGCCGGCATCGCCCGCTCTTCCGTGGCGGTCCACGTCTCGAATTTAATGAAGAAGGGCCACATCGTCGGCAAAGGCTACATCCTGCCGGAGGTGGGCTATGTGGCTGTGGCCGGGGCGGTGAACGTCGACATCGGCGGCCGCTCCGCCGGGCCTTTGGTGGGCCGGGACTCCAACCCCGGCACCGTCACCGTCAGCATGGGCGGTGTGGGGCGGAACATCGCCCACAACCTGCGGATGCTGGGCGTCAGGGTCTCCCTCCTCACGGCCCTGGGGGAGGACCCCAACGCGGGCCTCGTCACGGAGTCCTGCCAGCGCCTGGGCATCGACCTCAGCCGTGCCCTGCATGTCCCCGGCGGGACGACGTCCTCCTATCTCTTCCTCAGCGACGAGACGGGGGACATGGTCCTGGCCGTGTCCGACATGGACATCTATGAAAAACTGACCCCCGCCTACTTTGCCCACAACCAGGGCTTTTTGAACGGTGCCTCCCTGGTGGTGGCCGACGCCAATCTCCCGGCGGAAGCCCTGGAGTATCTGGCCAGCCACTGCACGGCTCCGCTGCTGGTGGACCCGGTGTCCACCGTGAAGTCGGAGAAGATCCGGCCCATTCTGGGCAAAATACACACCTTGAAACCCAACCGGCTGGAGGCTGAGTCCCTCTCCGGCGTGAAGATCACCGACCGGGACAGCGCCCGCCAGGCGGCCAAGGTGCTGCTGGGCACGGGCTTGCAGCGCGTCTTCATCTCCCTGGGGGAGCAGGGCGTGTTCGCCGCCGACCACGAGCAGGACATCTGGCTGCCCTGCTGCCCGGCCCAGCCCAAGAGCGCCACCGGCGCAGGGGACGCCTTTGCCGCCGCCCTGGCCTGGTCCTTCCTGGAGGGGGAGGATCTGATCGAGAGCGCCCGCGCCGCCAACGCCGCCGCCGCCATTGCGGTGGAGGGCGAAAAGACCATCAACCCCGACATGTCCGCGGACGCAGTCCAGCGGCGGATGCAGGAACAGGAGGAATTTAACCATGAATAACTTGAATCAGTATCTTGACGTGAATCCCGAAGTTGCCCAGGCCCTGGCCGAGGGCAAGCCCGTCGTGGCGCTGGAATCCACCATCATCTCCCACGGGATGCCCTACCCCCAGAACGTGGAGACTGCCCTCAAGGTCGAGGAGATCATCCGTTCCAACGGCGCAGTCCCCGCCACCATCGCCATTCTGGGCGGCCGCCTGAAGGCCGGCCTGACCAAGGATGAGATCGAGTACCTGGGCAAGCAGGGCCAGGCCGTGACCAAGGCTTCCCGCCGGGACCTGGCTGTGCTGGTCGCCAAGGGGGCTGACGGCGCCACCACCGTGACCACCACCATGATGATCGCCAACATGGCGGGCATCAAGATCTTCGCCACCGGCGGCATCGGCGGCGTACACCGCGGCGCAGAGACGACGATGGACGTCTCTGCCGACCTGGAGGAGCTGGGCCAGACCGACGTGATGGTCGTCTGCGCCGGGGCCAAGGCCATCCTGGATCTGAAGCTGACCCTGGAGTATCTGGAGACCCATGGCGTCCCCGTCCTGGGCTACCAGACCAAGGAGCTGCCCGCCTTCTACACCCGCAAGTCCGGTCTGTCCGTGGACTATCAGGTCGATACCCCGGAGGAGCTGGCCAAGATCCTCAAGACCCAGCACGACCTGGGCCTCAAGGGCGGCGTGCTGGTCACGAACCCCATCCCGGAGGAGTACTCCATGGACGCCGACGCCATCAACGCCGTCATTGACCGGGCCATTGAGGAGGCCAAGGAGAAGGGCATCCACGGCAAGGAGACGACCCCCTTCCTGCTGGCCAAGGTCAAGGAGATCACCGGCGGCGACAGCCTGGACGCCAACATCCAGCTGGTCTTCAACAACGCCAAGCTGGCCGCACAGACGGCGGTGGCTTACTGTAAGCTGTAAAGCGTCCTATTTTCAAAAGATAAAGATAAGATGAAAGAGAACTCCCGTTGCGTCACTTCAAAAGATGCGGCGGGAGTTTTTTAGACTTTACTTTACTATCACTGTGGTGATATAATCAAAAGAAAAGGAGGGGGAGAGATCATGGAGAAACGAATGACAATATACCACGGCTCGGAAGAGATCATAGAACACCCGGTTTTTGGGGCGGGGAGAAAGAATAATGACTTTGGCGTCGGGTTTTACTGCACGGAAGATAAAGACCTCGCGAAAGAATGGGCCGTCTCTTCTTTGCACGATGGTTTTGCCAACCGATACACCTTGGACACGGAATATCTGAACATCCTGCATTTGAACAGCGCAGAGTATACGATTTTGAACTGGATTGCAGTTTTGGTAGAGCATCGTCTATTTGCCACCAAAACACCGGTGGCAAGAAGGGCAAAGCGCTATTTGGTCGATCATTTTGGGATCAATGTCAATGCCTTTGATTTGATTGTAGGCTATCGTGCGGATGATTCTTATTTTGACTATGCGGAATCCTTTGTCAACAATGGTATCTCCGTGGAGCAGCTGGCCATGGCGATGCGGCTGGGAAAGCTGGGGGAGCAGATCGTCCTGAAATCGAAGTTTGCATTTTCTCATCTGCACTATGAAGGTTTTGAAAATGCGGAAAAAGATAAATACTATATTTTGCGGAAAGCCAGAAACGAAGAAGCAAATCAGCTGTATCTTACGATGTTGGAAGAGGAAAGCGACGGACTGTACATCCAGGATATTATGAGAGGGGGTATTTCAAACGATGATCCACGCATACCAAGAAATCTATCTGCGTCATGCCCAGGCAGCCCTTGGGGATGCGTTTGATTATGCGATCAACACTTGTGGGATCACGGGGCGTGACTTTATCCAGATGTTTGTTGTCAGCTCCGTCAGTAAGCGCATGGAGAACGGGGAGCCTGCCTATCTTGTAGGGAAGAGCGGGATCGAGATCGCATTAGAGGTCGTTGCGGAGACCAAAGGGCAGGAACTGCAAACCGAGTCGACAGAGCGGATGGACCGTTCCGCAGAATATTGGATCGGGTGGGCGGTCGCCTATTATCAGTGGTACTCTGGAAGAAGATACCACGAGATATTTCAGGCGCTCTCTTTTGAAGCGCTGCAAAAGATGTACTACACGCTCCACGAAGCGGATGTCACAAAATTTGCAGATATTGCGGAAGCAAGGCTCAAAGAATGTTTTTCCGACACCAACTTGAAGCGCATCCGCACGACTTACGGCTGCACCCAGGCAGAGCTTGCCCAGCGCTCCGGCGTTGGCTTGCGGTCCATCCAGATGTACGAGCAACGAAACAAGGACATCAACCAGGCCAGCGCGGAAACGATGTATCGCCTCTCTAAAACACTGGGCTGTACCATGGAAGACTTGATCGAAAAGTGAAAAAGGATAAAAAAAGACGCACACCAAGCAGTTCACAACTTGCTTCGGTGTGCGTTTTACTGTTCCAGATCCTGTTCACTCAGCCACGTCAAAAAGTTTTTCGCCAAGTCCAGCTGTTTGCCCTTCATCGGCCGCAATAGCTCGGCAATGTCCTTCCAACCTTCCTCCCCCTGCCGCGCTGTGCCGACCAGAAACTCATCCGGCGTTGTGTCCAGCGCCAGGGCCAGCCGCATGATGACCTCGGTGGAGGGGATGGAGATGCCGCGCTCGATGTTGGAAAGATACTTAAAGCCGATGTCTGCGGCTTCTTCGACCTCAGATTGCTTTAGGCCCAGTTGCTTTCTCCGTTGGGCGATACGGGTCCCGATTGCTTTGTAGTCCAATTCCATAGTGGATCACCTCTCGATTTTTCTATCTTATCCGACATTCCGTAGAATAAAACCGGTGTAAAAATGGATAATCATCTTGACATATTCTTAAATCCATCTTATAATCGGATTAAAGGAAGCCTGGAAACAGTAGGATTGGAGGATAACTAATATGGCATGTCCGTGTTGTGGCTCTAATAATACTCGTGTCCTTGGTAGTTCTAAGGACTACGATTATTATAAATGCACGAACTGTGGGAATACCTACACAGAAAGAAAATGAGGAGGATTTGAACATGGCAAATGATGGATTCTTCAAGTGCGAAACGCCCGGCTGTGGCTATACGATTAAGGTGTATGTCAGAGATTGGCAAGCGGAGCAGGGTGTGCTGACAACAAAACGCTGCCCCCGTTGCGGTGGTAAGCTGAGAAAGACCTGATTTGACAAACAAGCTTTCGGTTTCAATGCTGATTTTGTGTTGGCGGCGAAACCGAAAGCTTCTGTAAAACAGGGAAGATGAGCAGAAAAATACAGAACGTGAAGGAGGTCGATAACTATGACTGTTGAAGAAGCAATCCAGGCTGCAAATGGCGGAGATACAGAATGTATGTTCCAACTGGGTAATTATTATGCGACCCAGGAGAAAAAGTATGATGAAGCACAGGAATGGTATCTGAACGGAGCGAAAGCAGGTGACACTCGTTGTATGGCACTGGCGGCTTCCATGGGTACGATCTTAGCCTGCTCTAAGCGAAAAGTGGCAGGGGGTTCAGTTGCTGCTGAGTGTATACAGGAACTGAAGGAGTGCCTTTCTTGGTCGAAAAAAGCCTCTGCCAATGGAATGGAAAATGATTCTACAGGAATTGAGGAAGAATTAGGAGTTGCTTACTACCTGGCATTTCTACATGAAAGGAATACAGGTAAGACGGAGTACCTCTATCAGGCAGAAGAATTATTAAAGGCACACAACCCTTCTCAACACGCAGAGTATAGAATGTATCTGGCGTTTACCCTTCGTGATAAGTTAAGGCTGGAAAATGGCCTGAACAGGGAAGAGACTGCTCTGCTCTTTAACTTATTAAAGGACTGCGCTATGAACCACCGCACAGAGTTAGCTCATGGGGACCTGGTTTGTTACTACCTGGGTGATGCATATTTGAAAGGACAAATCTGCCAGAGAGACGATAATCTGGCTTATCAGTGGATGTCCACTGCACAGCAGATGGGTTTCGATTGTCATGAAATGCTGGATTGCTTTAAGAAAAAGCTGTTTGGCGGGTATGTGTTCCAGGGATAAGATGATAAAATAGTAAGCCGCACACCAAGCAAAATTGCTTCGGTGTGCGGCTTCTTTTTGGGAACGTATCTGTTTTGATCTTGATTTATTCAGGGGGATGGTGGAAAGTGTTTTTCCAGAAGTGGGCCTCGGCCTGGCGGGAGACCCACTTGCCCAGGAGATTGCCCAGGACGGTACAGCCGGCACCCACGAACACAAAGGCCAGCACCATCATGCTGCCCCGCGCCTGCGCGTAGCGGAACAGCAGAAGAAGGCCGAGGACCAGCAGAAACAGGCCGACAGCCAGGAGAAAGGGAAAGATTTTTTGGGGTTTCATCCTTGTTTACCTCACAGATCGGGCCCTGGGGTTGCTTCTGAAACAAGGACCAGGGAAAGGGGAAGAAAGGGAATGTAGCTTTTACGAAAAGTATAGCTTGCGGCTACTTTTTTGTCAAGGAGTAATTCCCTGGAATTCAAAAAAATGGTAAACCAAACAGAGGAACTGCCCCCTGCCATGTCTGGAAAACTTGGCAGGGGGCAGCTCGAAGAAGAAAGAAATAGGAAGCGGTGTCGAAGTGCGGCGAAGAGCGTTAATCAGACAGGGCGTTCTTCTGGGAGACGGGGGTCTTCTTGTCGTAGCAGGCGAAGGCTTCGTCCACCATCTGCTTGTCTGGCTTAGCGGTGAAGAGGCTGACCACCGGCACGATGATGAGCCCGGCCACCATGGCAAAGGCGCCGCAGTTGATGGGGGATTGGAGCAGCGTGGGGAAGGCAAAGGCCCCGGTGGAGTTGGAGATCAGGTTCAGGCACATGAGAATGGTGCCGAACAGGAAGGACACCCAGCAGGCGACCTTGGTCGTTTTTTTCCAGTACAGGCCGTACAGGAAGGGGGCTAGGAAGGCACCGGCCAGGGCACCCCAGGACACACCCATGAGCTGGGCAATGAAGCTGATGGAGTGCTTATACTGGACGATGGCGATGATCATGGAGATCACCACGAAGACCACGATGAAGCAGCGCATGATGAACACGGCCTCTCTGTCGTCCATCTTCTTGATGATGTTGCCCCGCAGCAGATCGATGGTCAGGGTCGAGGAGGACGCGATGACCAGGGAGGACAGGGTGGACATGGAGGCGGACAGGACCAGCACCACCACCACGGCGATGAGGATATCCGGCAGGCCGGAGAGCATGGCGGGGATGATGGCGTCGTACCCCTCAGAAGCGATGTCTACTTTATCAGAGAACAAACGCCCGAAGCCGCCCAGGAAGTAGCAGCCGCCGGAGATGACCAGGGCGAAGAGGGTGGAGATGATGGTCCCCTTGTGGATGGCTTCCTCCGACTTGATGGCGTAGAACTTCTGGACCATCTGGGGCAGGCCCCAGGTGCCCAAACTGGTCAGGACCACCACGCCCAGGAGGTTGATGGGGTCCGGGCCGAAGAAGGAGGCATAGATACCGGGGACGGTGCCGTTGAGCGCCTCAGGATCAGAGACGGCAGCCATGCTGTGCAGGGCCGCGGTGAAGCCGCCCTGGCTATGGAGCACGGCGGCAATGACGGCGACGATGCCCACCAGCATGACGCAGCCCTGGACGAAGTCATTGATGGCTGTGGCCATGTAGCCGCCGGCGATGACGTAGATGCCGGTCAAAATGCCCATTAAGATGATACAAACGGTGTAGTCGATGTGAAACGCCATGCCGAAGAGACGGGAGAGGCCGTTAAACAGGGAGGCCGTGTAGGGGATGAGGAAGACGAAGACGATGATGGACGCACCGATCTTCAAAGACTTGCTCTGGAACCGTTGGCCAAAGAACTGGGGCATGGTGGCGGAGTTAAAATGCTGGGTCATGATGCGGGTCCGCCGACCCAGCACGACCCAGGCCACCAGGGAGCCAAGAATGGCGTTGCCGATGCCCGCCCAAGTGGCGGCCACGCCGTACTTCCAGCCAAACTGGCCCGCGTAGCCCACAAAGACCACGGCGGAGAAGTACGAGGTGCCGTAGGCAAAGGCCGTCAGCCACGGGCCGACCGACCGGCCACCCAACACAAAGCCGTTCACGTCTGTGGTGTGCTTGCGGCAGTAAATGCCGATGCCCACCATGACTGCGAAGTAGATCACAAGAAGCGCGATTTTCACAGGGATACCTCCGTTCGGGATAACTTTAGTGCTTTCAAACTTTAACACCAAAAAGGTAGAAAGTCAAGGCGTTCCGACGGATTTTTTGGAAAAGCCGCGTTTTTTGCTGAAATGGTCTTATTCCAGGGTCGCGTCCACCAGATGGCAGTACAAAATGCCGTTTTCGTCGTAGGTCTGGAAGGTCCCGGTGACGGTGATCTCTGCGTCCACCGGAGGATAGGATTCCGCTCCGGGATCTCCGGCCAGGACGAACTCGATGCCCTGGGAACAGCAGGCGGTGGCGTCAAAAATGATGCAGGTATAGTAGACTCTGGCCTCCTGCCCGTCCACGGCCACGGACTCGAAGGTACTGCAAAGCCCGTTCATCCGAACGACTTTCCCAATATAATTTTCGGGGGTCATCATCATGTTGTAGACCTCGGAGTAGACCATGGTGCGGCTCAGGGCAGTGAGGTCTATGTCGATCCCCGGAGTAGAAGAGAGCGGAGTCTCTTCCGGCGCAGGAGCTGTCTGGGCTGCCTGTTCCGGGGCTGTTTGCGGCGGTGTCGGGGCAGAGGCGTCACCGCAAGCCGCCAGGGAAAGGAGAAGAGACAGCAGAAGCCAGAGGGAGAAAACCGGTTTCATGCCCGACCACCTCCCAACAAACGCCCCAGGACGCAGAAGACCAGAAAGATCAGAATGTCCACGGCCACGATGGTAGAGCCAACGGGCGTCCCGGCCAGGATCGCCAGCAGGATGCCGAACCCGGCACAGCAGACGGACACCACCGCCGAGCAGACCGTCACCGAGAGAAACGTCTTGTACAGCCGCATGGCAGACAGGGCCGGGAAGATGACCAAAGCGGAGATGAGCAGGGAGCCGACCAGGTTCATGGCCAGCACGATGACCACGGCAATGACGATGGCCAGGAAGAGATTGTACCGCTGGGTCTTGGTCCCCACGGCCCTGGCAAAGTCCTCGTCGAAGGTCACGGCAAACACTTTATGATACAACAAAACGAACAGGACCACGACCACCAGGGACAGCCCGGCGCACAGCCAGACCTCCCGCAGGGTCAAGGTCAGAATGGACGTGGAGCCAAAGAGCGTGCTGCACACGTCCCCGGAGAGGTTGGAAGAGGGGGTGAAGAGGTTCATCAGCAGATAGCCCACGGCCAGCGCCCCCACCGAGAGCATGGCAACGGCGGCGTCGCCTTTGATCTTCGTGTTGTTCCCGGTGCGGAGCAGGAGAATGGCGCAGACCGTCGTGATGCCCAGGGTCAGAGGCATGTCATCCGTCATGCCCAGCACGGCGGCCACGGCCATCCCGCCAAAGGCCACGTGGGACAGACCGTCCCCGATGAAAGAGAAGCGTTTGAGCACCAGCGTCACCCCCAGCAGGGAGGAGCACAGCGCCACCAGCAGCCCCACCACCAGGGCGTAGCGGACGAAGGGGTAGGCCCAGTACAGGACCAACTTTTCTGCCAGAGCGTTCATTGAGCCGCACCCCCCTTCCGGGCGGCGAAAAGCCGCCCCTCAGGGCTGGTTCGGTAGGCGTCTGCCGTTCCGAAAAAGACCGTCTGCCCGATGTGCAGGATGTGGCTGGCCGCGTCGAGGGCGGCGGTCAGATCATGGGAGATCATAATGACGGTGATGCCGTCCTGGTGGTTCAGGCGGGCGATGAGCTGGTAAAGCTCCGCCGTGGCCTTGGGGTCAAGCCCCGCAGTCGGCTCATCCAACAGCAGCATGGAGCGGGTGGCGCACAGGGCGCGGGCCAGCAAGACCCGCTGCTGCTGACCGCCGGAAAGCTCCCGGTAGCAGCGCCGGGCCAGGGGAGAGATGTGCAGCTTTTCCAGGGTATGTTCAGCAAGCTGCTTTTCTGCCCGGCGGTAAAAGGGGCGTCTGCCGCAGCGCCCCTGGCAGCCGGAGAGCACGATCTCCCATACAGAGGCTGGGAAGTCCTTTTGGACCTGGGTCTGCTGCGGCAGATAGCCGATCTCGTTGGGTCTCAGCCCGTCGTCTGTCAGGACCTTGCCCCGGACGGGCGGCTGGAGGCCGAGAATCGTTCTCATGAGCGTACTTTTTCCAGCCCCGTTTTCCCCCACGATGCAGAGGAAGTCGCCGGAATGGACGGAGAAATTCAAATCTTGCAGCACGGCCTTTCCCTCATATCCAACGGAAAGGTCTTGGCAGGTGAGCTGAGCCATGATCTCACCCCCTTAGTTCAGTGCTTCTTTCAGCACGCTGAGATTTTTCTCCATGACCGAGAGGTAGGTCGTACCGGCCTTCACGTCGTCGGACGTGGTGGCCTGCATGGAGTCCATGGTCAAAACCTTCTGCTCCTTCTCCTTCGTGTTTTGCACGATGGTCTCAGCGATCTTGTGCTGGGTGCCCTCGATGGTCAGCACGCAGGGCAGGGCCAGCTCGTCCACTTTCTTGGCCAGGAAGGAGACGGTCTCAAAGCTGGCTTCACTCTCGGCGGAGCAGCCGGCGAAGGCGGCGTAATAGGTCAGGCCGTAGTCATCCACCAGATAGCGGAAGGGGAAGCGGTCGCCGAAGAGCACGGTCTTTCGGGCGGCGGAATCCACGGTCTGCTGGTAGCGCTGGTCCAGCTGGTCCAGCTTTTGCAGATAGGTAGAGACGTTGGCGGTGTAGACGTCCTTGTGGTCGGGGTCCAGCTCGCCCAGGGCGTTGGTGATGGCGGTGCAGAGCGTCTCAGCTTTGCGCAGGGAGAGCCAGACGTGTTCGTCGTATTCTTTTTCCTCGTGCTCCAGCATATCCTCTGTAATCTCGTCACCAGTCATGTCGGAGGGGTAGTAGGTGGGCCAATTCTCCATCTCTTCAGACAGAGCGTCAAAGCCGCCGTTCCCGGCGTAGATGTGGAAGTGCTCCGCTTTACCAGGGGCAATGCCGTGGTCACTGAACTGAACATACTTGGGGGCACCGGAGTCACCGCTGGTGGCCTCAAAGAAGTAACGCACGCCGCGGTTGCCGGATTCATAGTCGTAGATCTGATAGCCCTTGTACTGGTAAGTCGCTTTGCTGGAAACCCCGTTTTTCACGAACTCCATGGTACCGGCGTCGCCATCAATGACGATCTTTTCCACGTCGGTCTTGTAGCCGGTCTCATAGTAGGAACGATATTCTTCGGCAGTCTTATCGCCGTTTTCTGCTTTGCGTTCCATGACTTGATCCAGAGTACCGTCTTCCAGGTAGGGGTAAACGGACTGCCAGTCACCCGTCCAGTCGGACAGGGTACGATCCTGCACATCGCTGTCCGCAAAGTGAGAATAGCCGTGGTTATGGCCCTCTTCTGCCTGCATACCAGGCATGGCTTCCTCAGTTTTGGTGGTGCCACCCAGTACCTCCATGAGGTTAATGACCTTCTGGTCGGGGTTGGCGGATTCTTTCAGGGCGTCCTCCACCCACTCGTCGGACTCGCCGCCGACGTAGAGGAAGAGGTCGCAGTCGGCGATCTTGGCGATGTCGTCGGCGGTGGGCTGGTAGCTGTGCAGGTCCACGCCGTTGTCCAGGAGCATGGTGAGGTCTGCGCGGTCGGCCTGGTCGCCTAAGATCTCGCGGACCCAGTCGTATTCGGGGAAGATGGTGGTGACGATGCTGAGCTTACCGTCGTCCTGAGAGGCGGCAGCGTTTGCTTCGCCGATGGTGTTTTCCTGGCCGCAGGCCGCCAGCAGGGAGACAGCGAGGGCCAGAACGAGAACCAGAGCAATGATTTTTTTCATAGGAAGTAACCTCCAAAATAAGCATAAAAAGTAAAAAATGGGCGCAAAAAGACAAGGGTTGCGGGAACGCCGCAAAAGCCTGCCCCATGCAAACAAAATGAGGCAGACTGACACCCTTGTTGATACGGTTTATGCTTAATCGGAGAGCTTGACTTTCAGAGAGACCAGCGTCAGGGACGGGGTACGAACCACATACGTTCTGACGCGCTCCAACAGGAACCAGGTCAGGGAAAGAACTGCGGCCGCGGCAGCGCCGCCGAAGCCCAGGTCCTTCAAGAAATGCTGGCAGGCGTTGAGCTGGTGGCAGATGGCGCAGTTGTCCCCCACGCAGTCGTGGTGGGATTCCTTGGCAATATAGGCCACGGAGGTCAGCATGACAAAGGCCACGGCGATGGTCAGCAGCGTGGTCAGAAAACGGTTGCGCTTTGTCATGGAACTCCCTCCTTCGCTCATGCAGGCCCGCCAAACGATGCCTGCTTAGAAATCGCAGATAGTATAGCGCGGAAAAAATAGGTTGTCAATCCCTAACTTGTAAAATTTGTGGGAGAAGAGACGGATTTTTCTTGCATAGATACAAAAATTCGTATATAATTTTGGTATCTTCAAGGAGGTGCAGACGATGCCGAACATTCGATCCAGCGCGGACCTGCGCAATAAATACAGTGAAATTTCCTCCTTCTGCCATGATTACGCAGAGCCGGTCTTTATCACCAAGAACGGAAAGGGGGACCTGGCTGTGATGAGCATTGAGGTCTATGAGCAGATGATGGGGCGCTTTGACCTTTACCATCAGCTCATGGAAGGGATGCAGGACGTAAAGGAGGGGAATACCCGCCCCTTTGCTGAGGCGATGGCAGACCTCCGCACCCGGAGGGAGCGGAAGGAATGACCTATTCTGTCCACATCACCACAGCGGCCGAGCGGGACGTGGCCAATGCCACAGACTATATTGACCAGGTATTAAAAAATCCCAAGGCCGCAGATGAACTTTTGGAAGCGTTTCTCCAACAGGTCAATGACCTGACTGTTTTCCCTGCCCGCTATCCGCTGGCAAGAGATGAGATATTGGCGGCCTGGGGCATCCGTTTCCTGCGCATCAAGAATTATATCGCCTTTTATCTGATTGACGATGCCAGAGAGATGATCTATGTGATTCGCTTTCTCTATGGAAAGAGCAACTGGGCGAGTATTCTAAAAAATAGCATTGCAAATTGAAAAGCTCCCGCTTCGAGATCACACATCGAAGCGGGAGCTTGTTTGGTCTGGGTGGGTTATTTCGTGGCCCAGTTGCCGGTGGCCATGGCGGTGAGGTAGGCGTTGATGAAGCCGTCTAAGTCGCCGTCCATGACGGCGTTGACGTTGCTGGTCTCGTAGCCGGTGCGGGTATCCTTGACCAGGGTGTAGGGCATGAAGACGTAGGAGCGGATCTGGCTGCCCCACTCGATCTTGAGTTGGACGCCCTTCAGGTCAGAAATTTTCTCGGCTTTTTCCTGCATCTGCAGCTCGACTAGCTTGGCGCGGAGCATCTTCATGCAGTTGTCTTTGTTCTGGAACTGGCTTCGCTCGGTCTGGCAGGAGACGACCACGCCGGTGGGCAGGTGGATCAGACGCACGGCGGAGGAGGTCTTGTTGACGTGCTGGCCGCCGGCGCCGCTGGCGCGGTAGACCTGCATCTCGATGTCCTCCGGCCGGATCTCGATGTCGGCGTCCTCCGGCAGGTCAGGCATGACCTCGACGGAGGCGAAGGAGGTCTGCCGGCGGGCGTTGGCGTCGAAGGGGGAGACGCGGACCAGACGGTGGACGCCGTGTTCCCCGCGGAGATAGCCGTAGGCATTCTCGCCCTCGATCATAATGGTGGCGGATTTCAGGCCGGCTTCGTCGCCCTCCTGATAGTCCATGATCTTATAGGTGAAGCCGTGGCGCTCGGCCCAGCGGGTGTACATCCGGTAGAGCATCTGCGCCCAGTCCTGGGCCTCGGTGCCGCCTGCGCCGGCATGAAACGCGAGAATGGCGTTGGAGGCATCGTACTCGCCGGTGAGCAGGGTCTGGAGCCGGGCGGACTCCATGCTCTGGATGAGGGTGGCGTATTCTTCCTCCAATTCGGGGAGGAGGGACTCGTCCTCTTCCTCGTTGCCCATCTCGCACAGGACCATCATGTCGTCCCAGGAGGAGCGGCGCTTGGCCTGGGACTCCAGCTTGTTCTTTTCCTGCTTGAGCTTTTGCAGGACTTTCTGGGAGTTCTCAGGGTTGTCCCAAAAGCCATCGGCAGCGCACTGGGCCTCTAAGAAATCGACCTGACGAGCGGCCTCGTCCAGGTTCAGGGCCTGCTCCAGATCATCCAGCTGGGGGAGCAGGTTGTTGAGTTTGACTTTATATTCGTCAAATTGAAGCATCGTTACGATCACTCACATTCTGATATAATTAACTGGTTCATTATATCCGAAGTTTTGGAAAAAAGCAACCGAAATACAAGGAAAAACCTGACTTCCCCCGAAAAAACGCCGGGAGGCCCGACGAAGCCCCCTCAGCGGTTGCTGACGGTGGGGGCCTGGGTCTCCCAGCGGAAAATGAAATCGTCCAGGTCCTGGACTTCCGTCCGCCGTTCGTCGGGCGCTGCGGGAAGGGAGCGGCAGAGCGGCTCGGCCTGGACAAGAGCGGCGATGGGTTTGCGTTCGTTTGTGGTGTTGTTGCTGGTGTAGCACATGGAAATTTCTTCCCCTTTCTGATGGAAAATGCTCATCCAGACCATTCTATGCAGGGCGGGGGAGAGTATGCCAAAAACTTTTTTGAGAAATTTGAAAAAAGTGCTTGACAGATCGGTGGGGTGCGTGGTATAGTAATTAAGCACTTGAGAGAGCGCAACGCTAGAGATGCCGGAGTGGCGGAATTGGCAGACGCCTGGGACTTAAAATCCCATGGGAGCAATCCCGTGCCGGTTCGACCCCGGTCTCCGGCACCATATCGCGGAGTAGAGCAGTTGGTAGCTCGTCGGGCTCATAACCCGGAGGCCGCAGGTTCAAGTC
>OGCO01000676.1_pt1 | contig 56757 bp, 48 predicted proteins | sample 1570171 | NCBI WGS metagenome assembly OGCO01 (sample SAMEA4370583, study PRJEB24528) | human gut metagenome
GAATATTAATTCACGTTGTTGATGTTTCTGGAATTGAGGGAAGAAATCCGATAGAAGATTTTGATATTATAAATTCGGAACTTTCAAAATACGATTTGGAATTGGAATCAAGACCGCAGATTGTGGCGGCAAATAAAACAGACATAATTCAAGATATGGACAAATACAACGCATTTCTTGAAGAAATGAAAAACAGAGGTATAGAAGTATTTGAAATTTCTGCCGCTACAAATAAAGGTGTTGCGGAACTTATGAATAAAACTTACGAGGAACTTTCAAAATTACCTCCGATAGCTATATTCGAGCCTGAAATGGATATTAACGAAGAAGAATACATTACGGATGACGAAAAAGGCTATGAAATTAAACGCGAAAACGAAAAATACGTTATATCGGGTTCATGGATTGAGGCTGTCGGCGGCAGCGTAAACTTCTCCGACCAAGAGTCATTGCAGTATTTCCAACGTGCATTGCTTAAACGCGGTGTTATTGAGGACTTAATCAATATGGGAATAAAAGAGGGAGAAATTGTTCAAATCGGTGATTTGGAATTTGAATTTGTATTCTAAAAAAATATATATCAGAGTTTGAGGGACACTAAAATTTAGTGTCCCTTTTATATTCACTATTTTGTTTTAAATAAAGACCGAATGCACAAAATATACAGGCTACAACAACAATGATTGCGGTAACGGTTTCGATAGTCGATGAAATTGCAAACGAACGGCTCATAGACGGCTCAAATACTGCCGTTGTTATAGGGTTAAATCTAAAGTATATGTACATATATAGTCCCGCTATAATTCCGTGCATGGCTTTACCGATTATATACGGTGCGAGCGACAGATGAAATCTTGCAATTACAGCCATAACCTGTGCGTGTACACTGAGTCCCGCAAAGCCGACAACAACAGATGTAAACACCAATTTATCCATAATAGGAATAGTCAATCCCGATATTTTTACTGTCCCCGTAACAAATTCCAAAAGCCCTGAAACAAGTGCGGACGTAACTCCGCCGACAGGCAAAATGTTAAGAAAAAGTCTGCTTATTACACTGAAAAAAAGTACCGCTCCGCAAACGGTCAATATATTTCTGATGCTGTTTTGAAGTGCGATATCGAATATTTCACCCATACTTCTTTCGGGTGTTGTCATTCTTGTCGGAGGTGCGGTGTGCTTGTTTCTGCCGTAAAATCTAAACAGAATACCGACAGTTAAAGCCGCAAGAATGTGTGCGACGTAAAGAGCGATACCGTATTTTATATTTGAATATATCGCAATACCGACAGAACCCAATATAAACAAAGGACCTGAATTGTTGCAGAAAGCAAGCAAGCGTTCAGCCTCTGTTTTTGAAATGTAATTGTTTGCATATAATTCACCGGCGGTAACAGCACCTAAAGGATAACCGCTTACAATACCGAGTATAAAGGCACTGCTCCCGACAGGGCTTATCCGAAAAAGCGGATACATACAAAATTGAAATGCCTTTGCCAAAAGTTCACAAAAGCCGGAATATATCAAAATTCCCGAACATATAAAAAACGGAAAAAGAGTCGGTACAATCATTTCAAGACATAAATCTATTGCGTCTGAGGCGTATCTTATCGCACTTGACGCATTTTTTATAAGCAGAACAACCGCACCGACAGCAAACAAGTAAATCAGTATTTTCTTTATTTTCACATTATCATCTCCGATTTAAATTTTTATTAAATTATATGATAACTTTTTTGTACTTAAAACCGCTTGTTTATCATAATTTATTATAGGAGTTGGTAAAAATGAAAAAACGTATATCAGAAAGTATAGCGGATGCTTGGGGAGTGCCGAAAGAAGTTATAATGAATATTCCCAAACTTACAATCGCGGGTGCGAGCGAAATATATATAGAAAATCATAAAGGAATACTCAGTTATACGGATACGGAAATTCGGGTGTCAACGCCTATGGGGATAGTCAGAGTGTTCGGAAATGGACTTTCGATTGACAGAATACGTCTTGAAGATATATTAATATCGGGTCAATTTAAGCAAATTGAATACGAAATCTGAAAAAGGGAGTAAAAAATGTTTAAGAAGTTCTTTAAATTTCTTTACGGATATGTTATAATAAAAGTATATGGCAAAGGTGCAGAAAGATTTATAAATATTTGTTTAAGACGTAATATTGATGTATGGAACATAAAACCGTTTGATGACGGTATTGAAATGTGTATTTACGTAAAGGATTTTTTTCATATACGTCAAGTCAGAAAAAAGAGTAATGTAAAAATCAAAATATCACAAAGACGCGGAATAAAGCATTTAATGCGTCTGTACAGAAAACGATATTTGTTTTTGATTGGATTTGCATTGTGTATCATATTTTTTGCCGTGTCGGCTCAGTTTATATGGGTTGTTGAAATTAACGGTGTGGAAAACAGCGATATAAACGGTATAATATCTACACTTGACAGTATCGGTATAAAGAGCGGCGCACTGAAAGCGAAACTGCCTGACGGTATGGAAAGCAAGGCGGCGATTATAAATAACAATGACCATATAGCTTGGGCATGGGTTTATATTGAGGGTGCAAAGGCACGCGTCGAGATATACGAACAGATTATTCCGCCGAATATTCTTGACAAAGATACACCTTGTGACATTGTTGCGGCGTGTGACGGAATTATAAATCATATGGTTGTCAAAAACGGCGAAGAAGTTTTGAATGACGGTGACGCGGTTAAAACAGGCGATGTGATTGTATCGGGAAAGGTTGCAACTTATAAAGAGGGTTATCCCGAAGAATACATATATGTTCACTCAATGGCGGATATAATGGCTTATACAACTCATTCAAAAAACGGCGACTATAAGCTGTATTATGAATCGAGAGTGCCGACCGGCAAAAATAGATATATGGTTTCGCTTGAGGTTTTCGGAAAAATGTTTTCATTGCCTTTGGGCAGAATGAATTTTGAAGAATATGATGTAAATGAAACAAGGCATGAAATGTGTATACCGTTTTTCGGATATACGGGAATTGCGTTCGATGCGGTCAAATATACCGAAGTAAATGTAAACAAAGAGCCGATAAGCATAGAAACAGCCGTAGAATTTGCAAAAAATGACTTAGAAGAAAAAATATCAAATGAATTGCTGTACGGCTCAACTTTGACAGACGAGAAAGTTGAATATGAAAAGATTGATAATGAAACAATAAATGTAAAACTTGAAATGGATTTCATACAAAATATAGCTACCAGTCAGCCTATTTCGGCTGATACAGAAGGAGAGGAAATACTTGATAAACAGACAGATTGAAGTACCGCAGGAGGTCGATTTGGCATCTCTTTTCGGAAATTTTGATGAAAATGTCAAAATGCTTGACAAAGCACTTTCGGTAAATATCGCGTCACGCGACAACGCTTTGAGAGTGACAGGTGAAGAAGAAAATGTTGAAAAGGCAAGCCAAGTTATTAATATGCTTATGCAGATTATCGCAAGAGGCGAGATTATCGACCAGCAGAAAGTATTGTATGCGATAACAATGGTACAGGAAAACGGCGGGATTGACATTAAAATGATGGGTGATGACTGTATTGCAATCAGTGCAAAAGGTCACCCGATTAAGACAAAAACGCTCGGACAGAAAAAGTACGTTGACGCGATAGACAAAAATACTATTGTGTTCGGTATAGGTCCTGCCGGTACGGGTAAAACATATCTTGCGGTTGCAAAGGCTGTAACGGCACTTAGAAGTAAAGAGGTAAGCAGAATTATTCTTACAAGACCTGCTGTTGAGGCAGGCGAAAAACTCGGTTTTCTTCCGGGTGACTTGCAGAATAAGGTTGACCCGTATTTAAGACCGCTTTATGACGGTATGTATGAAATGCTCGGCGGTGAGGGGTTCTTGAAATATCAGGAAAAGGGCGTAATTGAAGTTGCACCGCTTGCATATATGCGTGGCCGTACTCTTGACAATGCGTTTATAATTCTTGACGAGGCACAGAATACAACACCTGAGCAGATGAAAATGTTTTTGACAAGAATAGGTTACGGCTCTAAAGCGATTGTAACGGGTGATATAACTCAAATCGACTTGCCGGGAGATAAGCGCTCGGGATTAAAAGAGGCGGCTAAAATTCTAAAAAATATTGAAGATATATCTTTTTGTACATTTACCGAAAAAGACGTTGTACGTCATCCGCTTGTACAACAAATTATAAAAGCATACGCAAAGTATGACGAGGAACAGGAAAAGAGAAGAAACAAGAGGAAATCAAATGGTTGAACTAATACTTGAAAATGAACAGGATAAGGAAGAGTTAACTCCGGAAATTGAAAAGGCAATAAAGGACGTTTGCGTTGCCGTTATGGAGGAAGAAGAATGTGACTTCGACGCTGAAATCAGCGTTACGCTTGTGGATAATGATACAATTCGTTCTATAAACAAGGAACAGAGAGATATTGACAGAGCAACGGATGTTTTATCATTCCCAATGCTGGAATTTGATGAGGACGGAATATCGGACGATGAGTACGATATGGACGGTGAACTTGTGATGCTTGGTGATATTGTTATATCAATGGAACGTGCAAGAGAACAGGCGAATGAATTCGGACACAGTTTTTTGAGAGAAGTGGCTTTTTTGACGGCACATTCAATGCTCCACTTGCTTGGATATGACCATGTTGATGATAAAGAGGGTGAAGAAATAATGTGCGAAAAACAGGAAAGAGTTTTAACTTCGCTCGGAATAACTCGTGATTAGGAGAAAAAATTATGAAGAATAAGAAAAGTTTTAAATCGGGATTTGCGGCAATAATAGGTATGCCGAATGTGGGAAAGTCAACATTACTTAATACGATAGTAGGACAAAAGATTGCAATAATATCAGATAAACCTCAGACAACAAGAAATAAAATACTTGCAATTTACTCAACAGATGAAGAACAGATTATATTTACCGATACACCTGGAATACACAAACCGCATAACAAGCTTGGGGAATATATGGTACACGTTGCAAATGAAAGTATGGACGATACGGATGTACTTATATTTGTTGTGGACGCAAGTAAAAAAATACAGGAAACAGAACGTGAAATAGCAAAAAATATTTCAAAAACAGGACTTCCGTGCATATTGGTTTTGAATAAAGTAGACCTTATGAAAAAAGAGGATTTACTTCCGATAATTGCGGATTATTCGAGTATGCATGATTTTGCGTCGATAGTGCCTGTAAGTGCAAAGAATAATGACGGAGTCGATATTTTATTGCACGATATTGAGGACTATCTTGAAGAAGGACCGGAATTTTATGATTCGGATATGGTAACGGATCAGCCCGAAAAACAGATTGCAGCTGAAATTATCCGCGAAAAACTTTTGTGGCTGCTTGATAAGGAAGTTCCGCACGGTATTGCTATTGAAATCACTAAAATGCAGGAAAAAGAAAAAATTACAAATATTTACGCGACAATATACTGCGAAAAAGCGTCACATAAGGGAATTATAATCGGTAAGCACGGAGAAATGCTTAAGAAAATAGGTATGATGGCAAGAGGCGACATCGAGAAAATGCTTGATAAAAAAGTCTACCTTGAACTTTGGGTAAAAGTAAAATCGGATTGGAGAAACAGTGACTTTTTAATCAAGAATTTCGGTTTCACAAATGAATAGTAAATAGTGTTAGTATAACCGCTGAAAAAATGAAAAACATAAAGATAATAAGTTATTTTTTCGGAGGGATAGGTTATGGAACTTAACAGACTTTCGTGGGAAACTTTTACGAGAACGGGCGATATAGACGCTTATTTGCTGTATAAAACGGTAAGCGGTATAACGGAGCAAGAGGATAAGGATGATACATGGCAGAAATTAGAGCAAGAGGCATTATCATAAAGCAGTCCGATTACGGTGAAGGGCATAGAATGCTGACTGTATTTACGGAAGAATACGGGATAGTTAAGGCCGTCAGCTACGGTGTTAAAAAATCAAAGAGCAAAGCTGCCGCATCAAGTCAATTTTTGTGTTACGGTGATTTTGATTTTTACAAAGGTGTCGGAAAAGATATAATGACAATTAATAATATTGACACTCTTGACGGCTTTTATCCTGTTTCGGAAGATATAAAAAAATTATCCTTGTGCGTTTATCTTGCAGATATAACTTATTGTATTCTTGGTATGAATAACCCCGATTCGAGAATGTTGCATTTGTTTTTGAACAGCGTGTATGCACTTGCGTACCGTGATGAGCCGATGGACAAGGTTAAAGCGGTGTATGAACTCAAAATGATGAGTATAGGCGGATATTCGCCACAGCTTAATGCGTGTGTGTCATGCGGAAGTAATGAGGTGTATGCGTTTGACTTGCTAAAGGGCGGAAGTGTGTGCAGAGCGTGCGGCGGCAAATATATTGTTAAGTTGGACAAAAATCTTTACAGAGCTTTGGATTACATAATATATTCAGATGATAAAAAAATGCTCAGTTTTAATGCAAGTGACGGATTGATGAAGTTGCTTTGCAAAATCGCCGAACAGTATGTTGAACTTCAGCTTGACCAAAAGTTTTCAAGTTTGGATTATTATAAAACAATGCTCACTATGTAATTGGTTAGTTTACATAAAAGTATTTATATATTTATTGAAAAAACAATGTTTTTTGGTTAAAATAGATAAAACGTTAAAAAATAATAAAAAAAGCTTGCAATTCTCTCTGCGATGATGTATAATATTACGGTATTATAGATTAAATTTCGTGGAGGTGTAAAAAAGTGCCAAACATTAAATCAGCTAAAAAAAGAGTAAGAGTTATAGAAAAGAAGACTCTTATCAACATGGCTCACAAGACTGCTCTAAAGACAGCTATCAAAAAGTTTGAAGCTGCTGCAAAGGCAGGCAACAAGGAAGAAGCTCAACAGCTTTTCAACGAAGCTGCAAAGAAGCTTGACCAAAGTGTAAACCGCGGTATTCTTCACAAGAACAACGCTGCAAGAAAGAAATCACAGCTTGCTCTTAAACTTGCAAAACTTGCGTAAAAGTCATTTAAAGGAGTTACAATTTTGTAGCTCCTTTTTTTGTACATAGATAAAGGTGAAATTATGCAAATTAACAGATTATTTGAAATTATATACATATTGCTTGACAAAAAGACCGTAACGGCTAATGAATTGGCAAAGAAATTTGAAGTATCAAGCCGTACGATTTATCGTGACGTTGAAATCCTGTCGGGTGCCGGAATACCGATTTACACCACCAAGGGCAAAGGTGGCGGAATATCTATTCTTGATAATTTTATACTGGACAAGTCGGTTATATCAAAGGAAGAACAAAGTGCGATAATAACAGCACTTACTGCTATGTCAGTGTTGCCGAATGTTGAAAAAACAGGCATTGCGGATAAAATGTCATTACTTTTTAAATCTAACGACAGTTCATGGATTGACGTTGACTTTTCGGATTGGAATGTGGAACACAAGAATTTTTTCGATAAAATAAGAGATTCGATAATTGAACGATTTGTACTGAAGCTGAAGTATATAAACAGTAACGGCGAAATTTCCGAGCGTATTGCAGAGCCGCTTAAACTGTATTTTAAAAGTAAATCGTGGTATCTTATCGCATATTGCAGAAAAGCCGATGATTACAGAATGTTTAGGTTGTCACGAATAAGGGAGGTTGAAGTGACAAACGAACATTTTGAACGTGAAATGTGTGAATATAAATATGATAATGACGATGAAAATATTTGTGTTAATGTAAAATTGAAAATAAGCAAAAATGCCGAATACCGTGTTTATGACGAATTTCAAAACGCAGAAAAAACAGCGGACGGCGATTTTATTGTGAATATGTCATATCCCGAAAATGAATGGCTTTACGGCTATATAATGTCGTTTGGGGAGTATGCGGAAGTGCTTGAACCAACATACATAAGAGATATAATTAAAACGAAAATAGAGAAAATGATAAACAATTATTTATAATATGACATAACGATGTCATATTAGGTGTGTTATACTTCTTGTATCAAGTTAAAGGAGGATAACAAAATGAAATATGAAATTGTAAATCTCGAAGAAAAGAAAGCGGTGGGCATATCAGCCGTAACCAACAACAAATCACCTGAAATGCCGAAGATTATCGGTGGTTTGTGGGACGAATTTTATAAAAAGGTCTACGGTGAGATTAACGACAAAGCGAATAACAAATCAATCGGTATGTATCATAAGTATCAGCCAAACGGTGACTATACCGTTTCAATATGTGCGGAGGTGAACGACGCAAATCAGAATTACGAAGTGATTACAATACCAAGCGGAAAATATGCTAAATTTATTGTAAAAGGCAACGTTGTTACGGCTGTGCAGGAATTTTGGCAAAAGGTTTGGAATATGAACCTTGACCGTTCGTTTGTGTGTGACTTTGAAGAATACCAAGCAGGTGACGATATGGATAATATGGAGATACATATGTACATTTCTCTTAAATAATTAGATTGACAATTCCTTGTGATGATGATAAAATTTTCACAAGGAATTTTTTTATTGAGAGGATGAAAATAATGGCTATAACAAAAGAATTGTTCGGAACATTGACAAACGGACAGGATATAACCGCATATTTACTTGATAACGGAAACGGAGTAAGTGCGAAAATTTTAAATTACGGCGGTATTGTCAGAAATCTTTATGTAGAGGACAAGAACGGTGTTAAAACCGACGTTGTGCTTGGACGCGAAACGATGGAAGATTATCTAAATAACGACGGTTTTCTCGGTGCACTTATCGGCAGACACGCAAACAGAATTGCAGGCGGCGAATTTGAGCTTAACGGTACAAAATATAATGTAGGACTTAATGAGGGCAAGAACAGCTTGCACGGCGGAATAAACGGATTTGATAAAAAGGTTTGGAGTGCGGAAGAAGTTGACGGGGAAGAACCGTCATTGAAACTTTCAATCGTGTCAGAGGACGGTGAGGAAGGTTTTCCTGGAACACTTAAAGTAACTGTTACATATACTCTAACAAAGGGAAATGCACTGAAAATTAATTACAGTGCGGTGACAGACAAGGATACAGTGGTGAATCTTACAAATCATTCTTATTTCAATCTTGCGGGACACGCAAGCGGTACAATCGATAATCAGATACTTCAAATCAATTCGGAATTTTATACACCGAACGACAGTGAATGTATGCCGACAGGCGAAGTACTTTCTGTTATGGGTACGCCGTTTGATTTCAGAGCACCAAAGCCGATAGGACAGGATATAAACGCAGATTTTGAGCAAATAGAAATGTTCGGCGGTTATGACCACAACTTTGCGATTTCGGGCAGAGGTTACAGACTTTGTGCCATTGCAAAGTGCCTTGAAAACGGCATAACAATGGAAGTGTATACAGATAAACCGGGTGTTCAGTTATATACATCAAACGGACTTCCGGAGGGAATATATAAAGAAGGTGCAAAATACAGTACACATCAGGCATTTTGTCTTGAAACACAGTATTTCCCAAACGGTATGAAGAACAGTCACTTTATTGCTCCTATTTTAAAGGTCGGCGATGAATATAATTTTACAACAGAGTACAAATTTATTGTAAAGTAACAGATATTAAAGTAGGCTTTTTGCGTTATTTGTAACATTTTTAATTGACTGATTATACAGTGTGTGGTATAATAAAATAAAGTGGAATGTTTTAAGGAGGGTTTTTGATGTCATACAAAGAAATGACTAAAGAAGAATTACAGGAAATCCGCAAAGAAGTTGCGGCAAAATATGATGAGCTAAAGGCTAAGGGTTTAAAACTTGATATGTCAAGAGGTAAGCCGAATACCGAACAGCTTGATATTTCTATGGGAATGATTGATACACTTACCGACTACAATCTTGTAGGTGAACAAGGCGTTGACTGTCGTAACTACGGTGTGCTTGACGGTATAATTGAGGCTAAAAGACTTCTAAGTGCAATGATTGAATGTCCCGTAGACAATATTATAATTTACGGTAATTCAAGTCTTAATGTTATGTATGACACAGTTGCCCGTTCAATGACACACGGTGTTATGGGCTCAACTCCATGGGCAAAGCTTGATAAAGTTAAGTTCTTGTGTCCTGTACCAGGATATGACAGACATTTTGCAATTACAGAATTTTTCGGTATTGAAATGATTAATATTCCTATGACTGAGGACGGACCTGATATGGATATGGTTGAGGATCTTGTTTCAAAGGATGAGGCAATCAAGGGTATTTGGTGTGTACCGAAGTATTCAAATCCTATGGGTATAACATATTCTGATGAAACAGTAAGACGTTTTGCAAATCTAAAGCCGGCGGCTGAGGATTTCAGAATTTATTGGGATAACGCATACTGCATACATCATTTATATGAGGATCACCAAGACCACATTCTTGAAATTCTTGAAGAATGTGAAAAAGCAGGTAATCCTGATATGGTATTTAAGTTCTGTTCAACATCAAAGGTTACATTTCCGGGTTCGGGTATAGCCGCTATTTCAGCGTCAAAGGCTAACCTTGACTTTATTAAGAAGCAGATGTCGGTACAGACTATCGGTCACGATAAACTTAACCAACTTCGTCATGCAAGATTTTTCGGTGACTTCAACGGTATGCTTGAGCATATGAAAAAGCACGCAGATATTATAAGACCTAAGTTTGAAGCTGTGCTTGAGATGCTTGACAAGGAACTTGGAGATTTAGGCATAGCAAAATGGACAAAGCCAAACGGCGGTTACTTTATCGGTTTCGATACTATGGACGGCTGTGCTAAAAAAGTTGTCGCTATGTGTAAAGAAGCAGGTGTTGTTATGACTCCGGCAGGTGCAACATATCCGTACGGAAAAGACCCTCACGATTCAAATATCCGTATTGCACCGACATTCCCGTCAACAGAAGAATTAAAGCAGGCATGTGAAATTTTCGTTACTTGCGTAAAACTTGTAAGCCTTGATAAAATTCTTGAAACAAAGTAATTAATTAATGATTAAATGAGCGTTTACGGAACGCTCATTTTTTGTTAGATAAAATTGACAACGGTATTGTTTTATGATAAAATTATAATTCAATGAATATTATGTTATCATAACTAATGATAAACAGTCGAAAGGAGCATTGAAAAGTGCTTGAACTTAAAAATATAAGTTGGGAAATTCCCGATGGAGATAAAATTTTAAAGGGTATAGATTTAGAAATACCTGACGGCAAAATGACCGTTATAACAGGTCCGAACGGTGGCGGTAAAACTTCTCTTGCAAAGATTATCGCAGGACTCGAAGTGCCTAATTCGGGTGAAATTTTGCTTGACGGTGAGAATATAACCGATTGGGATATTACAAAACGTGCTAAAAACGGCATTGCATACGCATTTCAACAGCCTGTGCGTTTTAAGGGCGTTACAGTAAGAGATTTGCTTAATCTTGCGGCAGAGAGAACATTGTCCGAAAGAGAGATATGCTCTGTACTCGGTGAAGTCGGTCTTTGTGCAAGAGATTATATTGAAAGAGATGTTGACGCAAGTCTTTCGGGCGGTGAAAGCAAAAGAATTGAGATTGCTACCGTTTTATCGCGTGAAAATGCGAAGATACTTGTATTTGACGAGCCTGAGGCAGGTATTGACCTTTGGAGCTTTACAAGTCTTATTGACGCGTTCCAAAAACTTAAAAACGAAAGCGGAAAATCCTTGCTTGTAATATCGCACCAAGAACGTATACTTGAAATTGCGGATTATATAGTTGTGATTGCGGACGGTAATGTTCGTGCATTTGGTGAGGGTAAAGATGTTCTTCCTCAACTTTTGAAAGAAGAAAAAGAGTCAAAGTGTCCTCTCGGTAAGGATAAGAAAGGAGAGAACAACTGATGAATGAAACAACAAGAGAATTTTTGAAAATCGTTTCCGACATTCAAGGCAACGAACTTGAAACGGCGGCATTTAACATTCGTGAGGACAGTCAGTGTGCTGGCAGACAATCTACTCCGAATATAAAGATTGATTCAAAAGAGGACGGACCGGGACTTGTTATACACATAAGCAAAAATGCACAAAAGGAAACAGTTTATATACCGGCTTGCGTTACACATGGTGATGTAGACGACCTTGTATATAATGATTTTTATGTTGAGGCAGGTGCAGACGTTATTATTGTTGCCGGTTGCGGTGTGCATACATCAGATGGTCACGATGCACGACATAACGGAATACACCGTTTCTTTATCGGTAAAGGTGCACACGTTTTGTATAAAGAAAAACATATCGGAACAGGTAAGGGTGTCGGAAAAAGAACGATTGATCCTGTAACCGATGCATATCTTGAAGATGATGCCGTACTTGAAATGGATACAATTCAGCTTAGCGGTGTTGATTCAACTGTAAGAAAAACATCGGGTAAACTCGGTGCAAGAGCAAAGCTTATCATACACGAAAGAATTATGACAGACGGTGACGAAAAGGCTAAGACTGAATTTGAGGTTGAACTTAACGGTGAAAATTCTGGTGTTGATTTGGTGTCACGTTCGGTTGCAAAAGGTAATTCGTATCAGGAATATCATTCGACAATAAAGGGTAACTGCCGTTGTACGGGACATTCCGAATGTGACGCAATACTTGTCGGAAACGGTAAGGTTAACGCCGCACCGGCTTTGTTTGCAGGCGATATTGACGCGTCACTTATACATGAAGCGGCAATCGGAAAAATCGCAGGAGAACAGCTTATAAAATTGCAGACTCTCGGTCTTACTTCGGAAGAGGCGGAGGCAAAGATTATCGAAGGCTTTTTACGTGGTTAAATCACGAAAATACACTATTCTTACGAATAGTGTATTTTCGTATGAAATTATTAGGAAGAAGTGGTCATCTTGAGGAAAATACCTCAAAATTATTTGTTTAGTAAAATTGATTTAAAAAAACTTATTGTACCGCTTGTAATAGAACAATTTTTGACTATTGCTGTCGGTCTTATAGATTCAATGATGGTTGCGAGTGTCGGAGAATCGGCGGTATCGGCAATATCGCTTGTTGATACTGTAAACATACTTATTATAAACATATTTACGGCACTTGCAACAGGCGGAGCTGTTGTTGCAGGGCAGTATATCGGAATGAAACAGGAGCATAATTCCTGCAAAGCGGCGAACCAAACGCTTATATTTACAACACTTATTGCACTGTTTGTAATGATTATCGTGTATGTGCTGAAAAATTTTATACTTCATACCGTTTTCGGACAGATTGAAGATGATGTTGCAAATTATGCAAATACATATTTGCTCATAGTGTCGGCGTCAATTCCGTTTATCGGAATGTATAACGCGGGTGCGGCTATATTCCGTGCAATGGGAAATTCAAAGGTTTCAATGAACACATCGCTTATTATGAATCTTGTAAACATAGTCGGTAATGCGATACTTATTTACGGTTTTCATATGGAAATTGCCGGTGCGGCAATACCAACGCTTATATCAAGAATAGTTGCGGCAGTTGTGATTGTTGTAAGACTTGGAAATCAAGATTTACAGATACATATTGACCGACCGTTTAAGCTGAAATTCGATTGGCGAATGATTAAAAAGATACTTAGAATAGGAATACCGAATTCGCTTGAAAACTCAATGTTTCAGCTTGGTAAAATATTGGTGCTTACAATAGTAACGGCATTCGGCACAAGAGCTATAACCGCAAATGCGGTATCAAACACAATAGCAATGTTTCAGATACTGCCGGGGATGGCGATATGTCAGGCTATATTAACCGTATCAAGTCAGTGTGTCGGTGCAAACGACTATAAACAGCTTGATTTTTATATAAAGCGACTTATGAAAACGATATATGTGTTTGTCGTTGCAATAAATGTAGTTGTGGTTGCGATACTTCCGCTTATATTAAAAGCGTACAATTTATCAAGTGAAACAACTGAGATTGCAAAACAAATTATATGGTATCACGCAATCTGTACTTGTACGATATGGCCGCTTTCGTTCGCATTGCCTAATTCACTTCGTGCCGCTAATGACGTAATGTTTACAATGATAGTTGCAATTTTGTCGATGTGGATATTCAGAATAGGTGCAAGCGTGGTAATAGCCAAATGGCTCGGATTTGGTGTACTCGGTGTATGGATTGCAATGACGATTGATTGGTTTGTCAGAGCAATTATATTTGTAATACGATACAAATATAAAATAAAAAGTAAATGCAAGATTTAAAACTACCCTATTTTTTATGAAAGAGAATACGAATAATATATTGAAAGATGAAGTTAGAAGAAAGAGTGGCAGAAGCCACAAATGATAAAAAACTGAAAAATGATTTAATCGGTGAATACCAAAATTTCATCTTGGCAGCTGTAAGCAAGACGCTTAAAAGAAGTGTTACGACAAGTGATGATGAGTATATCATTGCTATGATGGCTTTCGGCGACGCGATTGACGGCTATAATGAAAATAAAGGTAATTTTCTTGGCTTTGCAAAGACTGTTATACGAAACAGAATTATTGACAGTATAAGGCGTGAGGCAAAACATAATTCAGTGCCGTTTTCTGCGTTGGAAAAAGAAAATTCAGACGGTGAAACAATTGAATTTGAAATACATACCGTTGATAAAAGCAATTTGAAGTGGGAAATCGAATCACTTACGGAGGAACTCAGCAATTTTGAAATATCATTTTTTGAACTTGCGGAGGTCAGTCCGAAAAGTCGTAAAACGAAAAGGCTTTGTTTTGATGCGGTGAACTATATTATAAACAACAGTGAACTTGTCGATATAATTATGAATAAGCACATATTGCCGATAAAAGAGATTACCGATAATATAAAGCTGAACAGAAAAGCTATCGAACGTCACAGGAAATACATAATAACGGCGGTTATTGCTATAACTCAGGATTATCCTGCCATTGCCGAATATTTCAATATGAGGGAGGTGTGAAATATGAGCGGAGTTATTGTGTCCGTGAAGGGCAGATATGCGGTTTTGCTTACAAAAAACAGCGATTTTATAAAGGTAAAAAACAAAAATTATTCTGTCGGCGACAAAGTGAAAATACCGCATTATAAAGGGCAAATCCTTGCGGCTGCGGCAAGCTTTATTGTTGTGTGCGGCGGTATAAGTTCATATTTTGTGCCTGCAAAATATATGAGTGTGGATATTAACCCAAGTGTTATGATGACGATTAATATTTACAACAGGGTTATTAATACAAAACCGCTTAATGATGACGCGGAGATATTGCTTTCAAAAACCGATGTAAGCGGTATGAGTGTGTCGGAAAGTATGGACGAACTTATAAAAAAGTCGGAAGAAATCGGATATTTGAATGAGCATAATAAAGATGTTATCGTTGAAGTGGTTGACGGTATAGGCAAAATTAAATTGCCGGATAAAAATTACGGTGATGTAGAGGTTATTATTGAAAATGCCGATAAAGCCGATTTGAAAAATGCAAAAGAAATGGGTGTATCTATTGCAAAAGCAAGAGCTATTGCCGAATATACGAAACAAAACGGCGGCAGTATAGAAGAAAATGTGCATAAACTTGAAAATCAGTCTGTAAAAGAGATTAGAAGAAATCTTGAAAATAAATCGGAAGTCAAAACCGAAAGCAAGACTGAAAATAAAGCAGAAGTTAAACAGGAAAGTATACCTGTTCAAAAATTTGAAAACAAGAATATTTCAAATAGTGTACAAACACTTCAACCGACTGTTCGAACAAAAAACGAAACTGTACCGACAAAAGAAGTACAAGAAGTAAGCAGAGTTACAAATGTAAGACAATCGAAAAATATCGACACAGTAAGTGAAAAGGTTAATACTTTGATTACAGAAGAAAAGTCGAATGATACGATATTTGATAATTTTATAACAAAAACATTGCCTGATCCGATTCAAGAAGGAACTAAAATTACAGATAAACCACAGGTAAAAAATGATACTGTACCCGAATCTGAAGAGCCTACGGTTAGACCGATACATGAAGATAAGTATAAATCGGACAATCAATGTGAAATAGTTGTTCCGTCGGAAACAGTTAAACCTATAAAAACGACAGAGCCGAAACAAGACGAGCCGAAAGCAGAAATAAAACCACAGACAAGTCACGGCGGTCATACAACATCCGGCAGTAGACCTAATAATTCAAATCAAAATCAAGATAAACCGTCGGACAACAATACGAATAAACCTAACGGTGATACGGAAATTAATCCGCCTATACCCGATAATGGCAATGAACAGCCACCACAGGACAATCCTAATAATCAACCGCCACAACCACAAAATCATGATAAACCGAATGATATATATAAAGACAATACACCGCCACAACCGCAAAGACCGAATTTTGACGGCGGTAATGAACCACCGAATAAACCTTACGAAAATCCACAGCCACCGCCAGACAACGGTAATCTGTCACATGAGCCGAACGGCGGAAATAATCAGTCACCTGATTTTAATGAACCGACAGGTCCGAATAAATCAAATGATTTTGGAGGAAGTAAGAACGATATTCCACCGGAACAGAATGACGGAAATGTTTTTTTACCGCCACCGAGTGAGCCATATGGAAACGGTGAAGATTCAATGCCACATTTTGACAGAGAATAATTTGAAATGCAGAAACAAAAAGTTTCTGCATTTTTTTATAAAAAAATTTCATATTACCCCAAAAATTTCGATATAAATTGCGAATTATATATCAAAACGAAGTTTAGGAGGGATTTTTATGAACAAAGTGCATCGCAAAATTACGGCTTTGCTGACTGCAAGCATTATGACAGTTATGTCAATGGGTGTTGTGTCGGCGCAAACAGATAATAATGCACAAATTAAAAGCATAGATGCCGAAAACGGAACTGTAACGGTAGATGTTACAAAAAGCGGTAGTTATAAAATATATGCGGCGGTATATAAAGATAAATTATTACAAGGACTTTATACAGTTGACAGCATCACAAGCAGCGGAGTATTTAACTTCGGTAAAGAGATTGAATTTGACGAAGATACCGAAACGTTGAAGTGCTTCATATGGGACGGAAGTATGAAACCTGTAGGTGAGATATATAAAGGCGGCGTTTCAGAACCGACAGAAAATCCGAGCACGACAAAGACACCAAGTGCGACAAAGGCACCAAGTGTAACAAAAATACCTGCTGTAACGGATGAGCCAACCACAACAAAAACGCCTGCTGTAACAGATGAACCGACAACAACAGATACACCAACAACGGACAATCCGACAACATACGGAGCTGTTATAACATTAAGTGATGACGGAATAGCCGTTGACGGAACAGGTGCAACAGCGGAAGGCTCTGTCGTAACCATTTCACAAGCCGGTGAATATACAGTGACAGGTAGCTTGTCAGACGGTCAGATAGCAGTGGCACTTCCTACAAAATCGGATGAAGTCACTATAAATCTTGAAGGTGTAGACGTAACGTCAACCACAGGTGCACCGTTTGCGGCTACAAAAGGTAAAGTTGACCTTTCTGCAAAAAAAGGAACGACAAATTCATTCACATCAACCGCAACATACAATGAAGAAACAGTCAATGCGTGTGTATACAGTAAAAATGATTTGACGATAAAAGGTAAAGGCACACTTAAGGTAAGCTCAACATATAACAACGCAATCGGCTGTAAATCTGACGTTACAATAAAGAATTTGACGTTGAACGTAACCGAGGCGGCGAACAACGGTATAAAGGGTAATGATTCGGTAACTGTCGAGAGCGGTAATGTAACTGTAAATTCAAACGGTGACGCGATAAAATCAGACGAAGATCCTGCATATGACGGCGACGTGTTAGAGGGTGGAACTGTTAAAATTGCAGACGGTACAGTTACATTGACAACTGGAACGACCACAAAGGACGGCACAACATCAACAAGTGACGGTATCAAAGCATCAATGCTATGTGATATATCGGGCGGTACAATAAACATCACATCAACAGGCGATGCTATAAAAGCGAACGCGTCAAGTATAGACGAGGAAAATCCGACAATCGCAGACGGTGACGGAAGTATCAATATTACAGGCGGTACAATAAATATTTCAGCAGGTGAGGACGGTATAAAGGGCGTAAAGAGCGTCAACGTATCTGACGGAGAAATCACAATCACAAAGGCTGAAGACGGCATACAAGTAAGTGAAGTTGTTTATGATACAGACGGAACAACCGTAAAAGCATATGTAACGGGAAATATAGGAATAAGTGGCGGAACATTTAATATAACAAGCAGTGAAGACGGTATTCAGTGCGGTAAGGGTAACATTACAATTACCGGCGGTGATGTAACGGTTAATTCAACAATGGATTGTATCCAAGCCGAGAATATATTGAATATCTCTGACGGTACATTCGATTTGAAAGCATACGGCGGTGCGCCTGCAACGGTATCTTCAAACAATTCGTCAGTATCAAACAGCTGTAAAGGTGTTAAGGCAGGAAATCTTGTAAATATCAGCGGTGGTACATTTAATATAAACACATATGATGACGGCATACATTCAAATAACACTGTTCGTATATCGGGCGGTGATATAGATATTGCCGCAGGTGATGACGGTGTACACGGCGACAGCTATTTGTATATAACAGATAATGCGGATATAAACATAACAAAGAGTTATGAGGGTATTGAGGCTGCAAAAATATATGTACAAGGCGGTAAAACGTGTATCGTGTCAACCGATGACGGTGCAAATGCGGCAGGTGATGAGCCGACAGAGAATGCAATTACTCTAAGCAGTGATGATATAGCCGAATTCGCAGGACCGGGCGGTTTTAGCGGTGGCGGAAACCAAGGACCTAACTGGGGCGGTGAGGACAGTTCAAGCTATGGTTATCTTGAAGTTTCAGGAGGTCTGCTTTATATTGAGGCCGAGGGTGACGGATTTGACTCAAACGGTGACGGTGTAATCACTGGCGGTATTGTACTTGTAAACGGTCCTACAAGCGGCGGTAACGGCGTATTTGATGTAGGTGACAATAACAATACTTTGACGATAACTGGCGGTATTGTAATCGGTGCAGGTACATCTGATATGGCTGTTACACCTACTAAAGCGACTAATTCGCAGTATTATGTTGTTGCATCAGGTTCATCATCGTCAGGCGGCGGTGGCGGATTTGGCGGACCTGGCAGTAGTTCATTAAGTTCGGGATTTTCAACACAAGCGGCAGGCAAGGCATTTCAGCTTACAGATTCAAGCGGTAATGAGATAGTAACTTATGTACCGTCAAAGCAATATTCTTGGGTACTTGTGTCAACACCTGAAATGTCAAGCGGCACATATACTCTAAACTATGGCGGTTCGGTAACAGGCGGAACGTTCACAAACGGAAACTACGGCTTGGTTACAGACGGAGCATATTCGGGTTCAAGCACAATTTCATTGTCAGCTAAACAATAATACATTGACGAAAAAAAGCAGTTCATATAATATGGACTGCTTTTTTGTATGTAAATGTATTATTTTGGTTTACAATTTATGCAACATATGTTATTATAATAGTAAGAAGTGCTACTGCAATGATAAAATGAGGTGAAGTGTATGAAAAAAATAATTAAGGTAATATCTCTATTTTTAATAATAGTTGTTTTCGGTGAAGTGTCATATGCCTCGGAATATTTAAACAACGTTGAATTTACCCAAAAACGTATGGACGAAAATATAACATGGAGTGGTAGAGAATGGATTACGGACAAATATCCTCCCCGCATCTCTAAAAATGCTATTGAGTTTACTGATATAGAAGAAAATAAAGCAGTTAAGAATAGGTTGCAAAATAGTCGTTATATTTATGTATGGACGGGAAACGATTATTTAGTATATCGTAGTGACCATGACTACAAAGGATATGATAAGCAAAAGTATTTGTATAGACTTTCAGCTGATTTTCAGCAAATATTAAATACATATGAAATTCCAAATTGGATAAATTATATGGAATTTGTGGATGATAAAATTTTTATAGCAACAGAAAATGTGTTCCCAAGTGTAAGTGATGGGCGTGTTTTAGGTATAAATAGTAGCGAGTTCGAAATATATTATAGCTATGATTGTGATGAATGGACAAAGGTTGATTATGAGGACAACTATTATATTGATATGCACAAGATAAATAATAAACTGCTTATAGATAATTATTTGTATTCTGATGGAAATTTTGATAAGGTAGTATATGAAAACCATTATTCAAGACCAACGTATAAGGTTGGAGAATTTCTTTGTGAAGAAGATAAAAAGAATGAAAAGAAGACAGAAGATAATACAGTATTAGCATTTTCAAATGATGGTGTATATTGGGTGTATATGGTTATAGATAAAAAAATGGAAGGTATTCAGGATATGTTTGTAGTAGGAGATGAGATAGTAATAGAAGACTATCGTGACTATTATGTTGGTGATAAGGAAGAAGTATTTTCACAGCTGCGTGAAAAATTGCCTAATAATCCTGTTTATGTGAAGTTTAACGATGATATTCTCGGCTTTGATGAACCGCCGATTATCGAAGACGGCAGCACGCTTGTACCTATGAGATTTTTGTTCGAGCAAATGGGAGCAGAGGTTGAATGGGATAGTGAAACTCAGACAGCAACGGCAACGATTGATAATAAGGCAGTAACATTTTCAATAGATAACGTCAACGCGAGAATAAATAATAAACCCGCTAAAATGGACGTGTCAGCAAGACTTGTAAACGGCAAAACAATGGTACCGCTACGCTTCCTTTCGGAAAATATGGGATATGACGTAGATTGGGACGCCGATAGCAGAACGGCGATTGTGAACTCATGATTGCCAACGACAAGAAAATGTGATAAAATTAATGTATCATTACACAAAGAGGTAAAAGGATATGAAAAGAACAGCATTTTCTTCGCATAATGAGTTATATGTTCAATATTTGAAAAGTGAAAACAAGCACAATATGTCTGTTCAGCATTAGCATGATACTTACGAAATATATTTGCAGTTATCGGGCAAAAGGTACTTGTTTTACGACAACACCTGTTACACGTTGGAACGTGGTGATTTAAGACTTACAAAAGTACACAGTATGCTCATAAATACTATATGCCGATAGAAGAAATTACGGAATGTACAGGCTTTTCTTTATCAATACAGTGTACGTGAGTGTTTAAAAGCGTATACAACAAACCACTGAGAACATTTAGAAAAAATCAAATATACTGTAAGGGAATATGCCGAGCTTGAAGGACTTGCGGAAGATGAGGTGAAAGACCAAGAGGATTTTCACGGAGATATTGGTTTAGCACCGGCGGAAACAGCAAAAACGCTCAAAAATCCGAAGTATTAAAAATGTCAGGATTTATGCCCGAAGAAGATGCTTTGCTTGAAGAAATAATCAGCAAAATAAATGAACGGTTTGACGGTATTTTTTCGGAGGGCGACAGAGTTATCGTTGAAACACTTTACAACAGGGTAAAGGAAAACAAGAAACTAAACCGTCAGGCACAGAAAAATGATGAGGAAGTTTATACAAAGTCAATATTTCCTGAGGTGTTTAAGCAGGTTGCACAGGATTGTTATATAGAACAGATGAAGGCGTTTTCAAAATTGTTTGAGGATAAACGTTTTTATGACACGGTTATGGCAACATTGGCACAGGAAACATACCGTCATTCAAATGACTGTGCCTTATAAAAATATTAAATCGCCACAACAGATATAACGCCTGTAGGACTGAACTTTAAAGCCGGAAAAGCTTATTCAAAAGTGCAATTTGATAATATTAAAATTTATACAGTAAAAATCTCCGATGAATAAATATCGGAGATTTTTTTATACCAAGGTTATGAGATTATCATTGTTAAGTAAATCGTCACATTCAAATATACTTAAACCGTGCATCAAAGCATAAATTATAATTCCGTCGCGGCGGTCGCGTGAATCAAGAATAGCAAATTTTGCAATACGCAAAAGCAACTGTGTTTCTTCAAAAGTCAAGTGCATACCGAATGAAATCGCAACGAGTGTATCACGTTTTGCATTTCTTTCACCGTTGAAAATTTTATAAACATATTCACCGATACCTGAATTTTTAGCGACTTGTGCAACGGTTATATTTTTTTCGTTCATCAATTCGTTTAAATAGTCAATAAGCGATTGTGATAAAAAATCTTGTTCATGCAAATCAAGAAAAGTCTTTATATCATCGGCATTTTTCAAGCCGTCGAGTAATTCTTGAGTTATGGTTTTCATTGACAATCCTTCTAACATTGTATTATACTTACAGTATAGTATAAATCGACATTATTTGCAAGAGGGGAGCAGACGAATTTGGAAGATTTTGTTTTAGAAAAAGTATTAAAGAATGATGACAGGCAGAAAATCGAGGTGATTTACAATCCGAAAACAAATCAACGATTTATAAAGCGTTCTGTAAATGATGATATTAGATATATCTATAAAATGCTTCAAAAAATCAATAACAATCATATTCCGAAGATATATGATGTGGAATTGACGGATAAAACCGTTGTGATTGAGGAGTTTGTTCAAGGTATAACATTAAATGAATTTATGGAAAATCACTTTGAATTTGCAAAAGGTCAAATAAATTCGATAGCCAAACAGCTTGTATCTGCAATGGAGGCTTTGCATAAGTGCAGTATTATACACAGAGATATAAAGCCCGACAACATAATTATGAACTCTGAAGGACATATTTGGCTGATAGATTATGATATTGCAAGAATTGTAAACAACGAAGTCAGAAAAGATACAACAGTTTTGGGAACGGTCGGATATGCACCTGTTGAGCAATTTGGTATGATGCCTACCGATTATAAAACCGATATATACGCATTCGGTGCAACAATAGAACAGCTTATGAAATATTCAGGTGAGAAAGGCAGACTTTTAGGAATTGCTCAAAAATGCAAACGTTTTGATCCAATGCAAAGATACCAAAGTATCAAACAGCTTAAACGAGCTATGTCGATGCAATTTATTAACGGTGTGACAATCGGTTTGACCATTTTAATTTTGTGCATAGCGGTTGTGTGCTGTGTGTTTGTGATTAATTTAAAGACACATATAGAAAATAGATATGACGATTATATCGGAACGTGGCATAATGACAGCAATATTTCGCTTGAGGTTTTGAGTGTGGATAATAACATAATGACGTTTAATTTAAAGCAACAGCAGGATAACGGCGGTATATACAGTCTAAATAATGTTACGGCTGAGATAAATAATAATACGGTTGATTTTCATACAGACAACACTGACGGAACGCTAAAATTAAACGGTAATGAAATAACCGTCAAAACGACGTCCGACACGAAATCGTCAAGTTCGATAAATGCGGATGAGATTTTGGAAAAAGACATTCAGATTAATGTAAACGGAAACAGAGTTATACTTGAAAATAATCCTGTGCTTATGATTGACGATGAAATATATGTTCCGTATGATACATTCCCGCGTGAGATAAAACTTGACGCATATTATGACTGCGGAACTTGGGCAGGTGACAGCGAAAAGCGAATTACAATAATGAATGACAAGACAATAATATTCTTTTCGTCATTTGATGATATGGATTGGAATTTTTATGTGACGCATGATGAAAATATAAAAACATCGTATCCGTACGAGTATGAGCAAATAACAATATCTTCTTGTCAGCCTGCCGAGATAAACGACACAATATATATTCCTTTGAAAATATTTGCCGAGCAATTTGGTGCGGAAGTGGAATATGATAAGGCAAAAAGAACTGTGAACGTTAAGGCAGATACAAGCGGAGAGTGTAAATCGATTAATGACATCTTGTCAATACAGGCTTTCACAAGCGAGCAGGCATACGATATGGCAAAGACGAAGTATGATAATTTGTTGAGTACGGACGGAATGCCGCATTATAATCATAAAGGCAAATATTATATGTTTTTGACCGGAGTGTCATCAACGGTTGATGTGTATTACAACGGAATGTTGGAAATAAATTAAAATTGGACAAAAAGTACAAGACTTTCTATATGAATACCGATATAATGAAAACGGTAGATATAGAAAGTCTTTTTTGTTACATTTCATCAATATGTTCCGCAAGAATTTTAACGGTTTTGCGAAAAGAATTGTAGGCTGACGGATTTAAAGAACGAGCAACCGAATCCATTTGTTCAAGAAAATTGTCTGATTTGTTTGCCGAGTCAATTAAAAGATAATCTATACTGACATTTAAAACCGTTGCGATACAAAATAATGTATCTAAAGAAAGCTTTCTTGTACCACGTTCGATATGCCCGAGAAAACCTGTGGAAATGTCGCATATTTCTGCCAATTTTTCTTGGGTGTATCCGCGTTCTTTGCGAGTAGATTTAATTTTTTCGCCGAGATTGACGTAATTGATATTGTTCACTGAATCGCCTCCTTTATATTATTTTAATATAATTTGTTGTTCATTGACACAATATACAAGACGTAAACCTTGACAAATAGACATAATATGATATAATACTTATAGAAATATTAAAATTAGGGGGTATAACGATGAGTAAATTTTGCATAAAATGCGGAAAAGAATTAAGTGATGGTATTAAATTTTGTACGAACTGCGGAACTAAAATTGAAACGCAGGAGAATTACGAAGTAAAACCTGAACCTCAAGAAAATCAACAGCAAAATTTTAATTACACACCAAACGGGAAACTAAAAAAGATTTTTGGGTGCGACATTAAAAATAATGCCGATTATGTCAAAGCGGAAAAAAGTCGTAAATTATGTATTAATATAATTCTTATATGTGTAGCTGTCACAATTATCTTGCTTCCGTTTTATGATAAAGGATATTGGTTTAAATCGGGTATTGTAAAGACGTTGCTTGACGGTATGTCTACATTATCGATAGCGTCAAAGGTGGTTGCTTTGCCTGTTTGTATAATAGCGTTTATAAAATACAATTCAATCAATAAAGAATTAATTAGATATAATACAATCAATCCGAATTTACCTAAACCGAAAAATAATATAAAAACAGCAGCGATTGTGTTGGCGTTATCAATTGTTGCGTGTCTTATATTGAATCCGATTATGGAGGATGTAGATACATCAGCATATCTTGCTCAAAAGGATTCGACATCGGACAGTGCTCAAAGCAGTGGCCCGGTAGAAAAATGCGGAACAGGTTTGCAATTTAAATATACGGTTAAAGAATATATTGAAAAATATAATAAAAAAACAAATAGCAAGATTTCTGTAAATGATGCGGATATAAGTGAGCTCAGTTTAACAAATTCATATACGTGGGAATTAAAAAATAATAACTTGTATATATCCGAGGACAGTGAAACCAATAAAATCAAAGAGATAAGATTTTTTGCTGCAACAAAAGATATCGGCAACAATGGCAGGGGATTTTTAGATAATGCGATAAATGCTTTTTCTATAATAGATAACGGAATAGATAAAGATAAAATAAAAGACATGTTTGATGAGGCATTAAGTGAAGATAATTATAAGAATAACTATTATAAAAACGGGATTAATTATGTCGTAGATAAGATAGGAATGTCGATAGACATTTCAATGCTGGCAGAAACAGAAGATATGGCGATAGATGATACAATAAGTGAGTCAGGAATAAATCAATCATCAAAGAGTAAGTCTTCAAATACAAGTAAATCTACATCAAGTAGCAATGTGGCAACAGATTTTGAAATTATAGGCGGATCATCAAGCGTTGATGTTTCCTCATCTGGAAAAAGTTATTCGATTACTTGTCCTTATTGCGGATATAGTAGCAATTCGTTGAGTACACAAGATATTCAGTCAGAAATAAGCAAACATAAACCCGGAGATGAAAAGAATATTGGGGGTTCTTTTATGTGTGCAAGTCAATTTCAAGGTGGTTGCAGAGAAGTATCTGATTACTATGTGACTGTGAAGTTTAAATAAAATCATCAGAAATTATAGAATAGGTTATTAAATTCATATTGTTTGTTTATAAAGGGAAAGAACAATGGCTAAATTTTGCGGTAGGTGCGGTGCAGTGGTGAAAAACGGTATATGTACAAAATGCGGAGCGTTATATCATGAGTCAGCACCGTTTGTATTATATGAATGCAGAGAAAAAGCAATAAAGAAAATTAAAACCCATATTATTGTCAACTGTGTTTTATGGATATGCTTAGGAACATTACAGTTGTTTGACATTAGATGTGTGCATGGAATGTTTTATGTTAATACTTTTGGGGACGTTTTGTATCGGCACATATTAGGTGTATGGAATATAGCGGTAAGTATATGCGAAATATATGCTTCTTACAATATAAGATCAAAAGCAAGTATGTTCGTTTCAAAATGGAAAAAAAGTCTTGTTGCGATATTGGTTGTATGTATTATAAATTTACTGATAGGCAGTTTTATAGGATTTGTATTGAATCTACATATGTTGTATATAAGATATGTTATTGATAAAAATAAAATGTTGTTAATTTCAATTTAAGGAGGTTTTTAAAATGGCAGAATCAAGAGTATTCAAATTAATGAATGGAGTAACACTTGAAATGCTCGGAGAGGCGGTTGAAAGCTTTTTGAGAGATTCAAAAGGTATGCAGACTCAGGCAGGTCAAACAACGGAGGGGTATCTTGTACAAGGTAAACAGGAAGTTGACGGTTGGAAAAGAATATCCGGCACGGACCAAGCGATAAGTGTACAGATGTTCAAAGCCGGTAATGTGGTTAATGTTACTACAGGTTTTGGAAAATGGTCAGACAAAATCGGTGCGGGAGTAGTAGGGTATTTTGTATTTGCACCACTTGCAATAACTGCGGCAATAGGTGCATTTATGCAAAAGAAATTACCTGGCGAGATTTTTGACTACATAGAAAAGTTTATTTTGAGCGGCGGTCAAAGTGCGGCTATCGGATTGAGCGGCGGAAGAATGTTAAATCAAGATGAAGTTGTGTGTAAGCATTGTAAAACTGCAAATCATAAAGGTCAAAAATTTTGTTCTAATTGCGGAAATAAACTTATGAAAGAATGCCCGAAATGCGGACATGATGTCGAGGACGGCGTAAAATTCTGCCCTGATTGCGGTACGGAAGTTAACGTTGAACATAATTGTCCAAATTGTAAAACTCCATATGAAGAGGGTCAGAAATTTTGTTTGGAATGCGGAACAAAATTAATTAATGAAGAATAATAACAAAGGAGAAAAGAAAATGAAAAAATTATTATCAATAATATTAACAACAGTAATAATTATGTCAGCGATGGCAATACCTGCATTCGCAGACCAACCGTATTATCCTTGTTATGAGGGCACTTGGAATATAAGAGAGAATAGCGGAACACCGATAAAATTAAAAATAAGCAACGTAAATTCAAATAATATGGATATATATTTCCAATACGGACAATTTGCAATCAATACTACAGGAAAAATCGACGGTAAAAAAGTTAATGCCAACTATAGAGAAGTATGGGAGGACGGTGATTTTATCGTAAGCGGTACAATTACACTTGATTTGGGCGATCAGGGTATTTGGCTTGATTGGCACGCATATGAAAACGGTCGCGACTGTGGTACAGATGGATATATGTTCTACAACAGCAGTTTTAAATATAAATCTGCTATAAATGATTCTGTTGATATTACGGTTGAATTAAACGGAAGTCAGTTGGACTTGGAACAAAATCCTATTATGGTGAATGACAGCGTGTTGTTACCGATTAGAGCCGTAGCCGAAAGTATGAGTGCGGAGGTTACTTGGACAGAAGGCGTCAGAAAAATCGGAAATGTTGTAGGAATACAAAAAGACTCAAGATATATAGGTTTTTGTGTAGAGGATACAGGCTATAACGAAAATTATAATCCATATCATATGATGATTCGTGACGGTGATCAAGAGGGACGATTCGTTAAGCTATATGCTCCTGTAACTTTGTACAACGGATATACTATGGTACCGATAAGAGCAGTGACAGAGGCGTTCGGTGCAGATGTTACATGGAACGGAGTCAGCAGAACAGTTAATATTTTGACGGATAAAAAAACTCAATCGACAAGTAACTCAAGTAACAACACTACAAAAGATTATTCAAAATATATAGGTGTATGGGCAGAATACACATTCAGCGATGATATATCGGAAACAGAATTGATAATAAATAATATAGACGGCAATAAAGTAGATTATGAAATAATGTTTTACCGTTTAGCCGGTTATTATAATCAAACAGCTTACATAGATGATAATGGGGTAATAAATTTTAAAACTGTTGAAAATGAAGGATCATCTCAACCGATTCAAGGTACAATTACACTTTCAGGAGATAGTGTAAACTTAAATATAACGTCATCAGAACAAAGTTATTTAACTCCGAGAAGTATTGAGTTTTATAAAAAAAATACACAAAGTAGATTAAAATAACTGATAAAACTCCGATGTATTTTACATCGGAGTTTTATCATGCAAAATTTATGCAACAGCATAGATTTTAACTTCCGGCTCACCATTCCAAAGTGGCTGTAAACCTACAAAAACATCATTTTTAAACATTTTGCTTTCAAGGTATGCCTGAGCATTTTCCGTGCTGTCAAAGCCGTGCAAAACTTGACATAGATTATAGCAAAATTATCAATCATTTCACAGTCGGAACGGCTAAATTTTTAAACGGATTTAAAATTCACGATTAATAACAATACGTGTTACATTGTTTTTTGTAACACATTTTTTGTATGCAATTTGTTAAAAATGTAGAAAGAAAAAATGAATTGGCAAAAAAGTTTAGGCATATTTTTTGAAAAATGGTTGCTATAACAACCGACAAAGCTAAAAAGTATGTTATAATACATATAAAGCAACAAAGGTTGCAGGTAACTAAGTTACATTCATTCATTTCAAATATAGCGGCACATTGGGTGTCTTTTTTAAACCACGCGAGTTAGAAAAAACTAACCCAAATGCGCCGCGATTTTTGGACTAATGGTTAGTGAATACTAACCTTAAAACAGGAAATCATATTCGCCGTAGGACGAATGTTTATATAGATTTCAATAAAAGAAGAAAGGACTGAAGAGATGTTGAAAAAACATTTAAAGAAAGCAGCCGCTTTGCTTGTAAGTATTGCAACAATACTCGGAACACTTCCGACAATGGCGGCAAGCAATGAGGAAGAAATGATAGAGGAAAGTGCTGTAACAACAGTTACGGATAATGAGGCGAAAAAACTTTCGTCCGATGAGGCTTTGGATATGCTGAAAAGTGAAAGTCAAATAAAAGCTGACGAAGATAATGCGGCAGAAAAAGAAAAGGCAGACGCTTTGAAGGATTATCTTTCGGAAATGAATATTCCTGTAACGGCAAAAGAGTATGAAGAACAAAATGGAGAAGTTACACTTCAAGATGATTCTGAAACTACTGAAACCGCAAAACAATATACAGGCTCATATACCAATGCAACGACAATGTGGAGCATAAATGCAACTGTATCGACGACGGACGAAACATCTGCCAATTATGAAACACTTACGGTACAAATTACAGAAGAAGAAAAGATAGATACAAATAATTCAGAACAAAGTATCGCGATGTGGACGGATTTGCAGAACAAAATAGATGTTTCACAAGAAAATATAAGAACGATGAAAGTTTATACTGTTAAACTTCTTGACGCAGATAACAAAGAGGTTAGTTTTGACGCAGAAAAGACAACTGTAACAATTCAATCTATGTGGTTGGGATATTCGCCCGATGTATATATCTATGACGGTGAAAAAGCAGAAAAAGTAAGCTCTGATAAAATCACGCGTAATATAGTGATAGAAGAAGGCGGACTTGAAAGTATGGGCTATTCAAAGTATGCGTCATACGGAACGGATAGCTTTACATATAAGGGTACTTCAAAGAGGTTTGTATATGTATCAGGCTTTGAACCGAGAGAAAGCTTGGCTCCCGGTACATATGACGTTACTGCAAATCTTACAGTAAATCAAAGAAATAACATTATTTTGGGTTTAAGCGTTTATCTTACAAGCACAGCATTTCCACCGCTTGCTCCGCTTTCTATGAATGCACAAATGGAAGTAAGTGAGGACGGAAAGTCTACAATAACAATTAAAGATTTTAGTGCTATTTTCGTAATTTTAAATCTTAGTGACGGTAAAGACATTCATATCAAAGATAAAGTTATGAAGGACAACGACTTGGGCGAAGGCTTTGAAGATGTGTATGACAAAAGAATTAACGGTCTTACATTAGAAGTTGACAATTTCCACGGCTTGTACAGATTTACAGAGTGCAAGGAAAATGCAACTCCGTTCAACACAGAAGTTGAAATGCTTATTGACTTAGAAGTTGATTTCGACAGTGCCGAAAAGGGATATACAAAACCGAGTGACGGTGAAACAGAATACACAAAGACATTTACAGATGATGCAACAGGCACAACAGTATCTGTTGCAACAACAGAAGAATTCGGAACAAAGCTTGCAAATTCAACTCTTACCGTAATACCGCTTGAAAAGACTGACAAAGCCGAACATGCTGATGTTATTATCAGAAAGTATTGGGATATGTTCGATGAGGACAGAAATTATGTAAAACACTACAAAGACGGATATATCGGTTACAGTTACAAATTGCTTGATGAGGACGGCAATGAAATAGAATTGACGGGTAATTCAAAGGCTGATGTAACATCGCCGTTGGGTTCAAAATATCAATTCTTAAATCCTGTAATTCAAGGAATTGATTATAATACAGGTAAATTAAAATCTCGTATTACAAAGTTGAATAAAGTAAATTCAGGTGCGGATATTGAGTTTACAACAAAAACACTGGGTGATTTTGCAATTATTGATGTACAAACACTTGTTGACGGCGAATATGTCGGCTCGGCGTCAGAAGTATACAATATTACTTCGTTGGGAGGTGACGGCTCAAGCTTTGCTTTGTGTTCATCATCATCGGGTATGAACAGTGCTATGGGAGATCCGTATACAGATACAACAGCACTTGATGTAAAGAAAGAAAAAGCTGATATAGGTACAAAATATTATTTCGCTTATGAAAATTCTGAAGAAAGTGACGGTACAAAATCATTTACTTATATGAGTACATACTCCAGTTTTATCAGAGCGGAAATTCCTACAACAGATTTTGAAGAAACACCTAACGTATATTTTGTACTTGATGACGGTACAAACTCGAGTGTATTTGAACTTGATAACAGCAAGGTAGTAGACGGAAAAATTATTTGTGATGTGCTTAATCCTAACGGAGGCGCTTTAGGAATAGATGAATTCCCTCATTTGGGTAATCACTATATGCCGAAACGTTCGATAATTGCATTGTATGACGGTTATCAGGGAAAGACTGCAACATATAACAATCCGAACGCATACGTACTTGTTACAAATAACAAAATCGCAGGTGTACCGGCTATATCTTCGGATTCAAAAACAGAAAACGGACAATATAAACCGAAATCAACTGCTTTGACATATAACGGAAAATCTCAAACAATGCCGTTCTATTTCAGCTCAAATACAAACGGTCAAAATACGAGTGGAAAAGATGTAGGAGAATATATAGCGGTGTTCACACCTGAAGAAGGTGCAACATGGATTGACGGTACAACTGATGCAAAAGAAGTAAAATGGAATATAAATCAAAAGTCACTTACTTTGTATGTTAAATTGTCTAAGAATGTAATGGCTTTAGACGATGAACTTCCGACTGCAATGATTACAGCATCGGGATTTGCAGGTGAAGATACAATAGAAAATGTGGCAGATTTTGTTTTGCCGAATATTGTAGCACCTGACAGTTCTACGTTTGAAAAAGGCGGAGTTTATTCATATAGTTGTGAGGGTGGTAGCTCTAAAAACTACTCATTCAAATATTATATTTCAACTGTATCAAAATTAACAATATTGCAAGACGGTCAGGAAGTTGTTCAAGCTCCGCAAGCCATTGACGGACTAAAATACAACGGTCAAAAACAAAAATTGTTTGTTGACGGTGATACTGATAAATATACAGTTGAAAAGACTGGTTATTCCAATTATACTAAACCATTTGAAGACGGTGTAACAGAAGGTAAGTATGCTAACGGAAGTTATGCGGCTATGTTTGTTCTAAAAGACAAGGAACACTATGTATGGAGTGATAACGGTAAATCTGATGATAAAAAAACGACTGTAAGAATAAGCAGAGTTCCGCTTACAATTTCATACGAAAGCGAAACAATTCACGTCGGAGAAACTCCGAAATTGAAGATTAATTATGACGGCTTGCAAAACGGAGAAACACCTGAGTCAATTATTACGGATATTGAGGCATTTGAAAAGGAAAACGGTGATTTTAGCGGTTTGTATGCAAGCGAACCGAAACTCTTAGGATTACCTGATGAACTTACACCGGGTACATATGAGCTTACACCTCAATTTAAGACAGGTTGTTATGATATAACAAGTGTTTCGGGAACATTGACTGTACTTCCTGCGGAAGATGATAAGCTGACAGAAAAAACAATTACAGCCAACATTTACGTACCGGGCGAACTTAATACACAACTTCCTGGTGTAACGGCTTACCTTACAAACGGTTCTAATCCGCTTGGTATAGGCGGTTACGACAAGGTTGCACCGACGACACCTGTAAAGGACAATGCTAAGTTTAAAGTAGTTGACGGGAAAATGCAGGTTACAGTACCTGTTCTAAATCCTGTATTCACTTTACAGGAAATCGGCGAATGCAGTAATGCAACAATAGTCGATATGAAGAAAGACTCTGAAACTTATGCAACAACTGACGGAAGTGTTTCAAGAACAGGCAGAATTACAGAAGTAACTGTTCAGCTAAACGACAACAGCGGTCACTATGTATTTAACAAGTGCACAGAATTCCCGACACTTCTGGGCGTTGATTGGAATGTTCCGCTTACATTGGACGTGGATTTTGCAGCGGCATATACGATCGGTGACATTACTGTAGCAGACAATACTGTAACAGTTCCTGTAACTGAAAACTATGACATTGACGCACAAATGGCAGTGGCACTATATGACGAAAACGGCGTTCTTATCGGTGTTCAGACAAAGGCTGTAAACGGCGAAAATGTTACAGTTGAAGAAACTGCCGAAAATCTTGCAAAGACTAAAAAGATTTCAGCTTTTGTTTGGGGAAGTACAAAGACTATGAACCCTTGCGCAGAAGTACAAAGCAAAACAATTTCAGAATAATATTTTAATTCGTTACAGTGGGGAACTCGTTTTCTCCGCTGTAATGGAATTTTTGGAGGTTTATGAAAAATGAAAAATTCTTTGATAAAATCAATTTCAATCGGCGTGGCAACAGTGCTTGTCGGTGCATCATTCAGTGCTGTTATGGCGGAGGAAACAACGGCTGAATTTACCGTTACGGCAAACTTATCCGTACCCGGTGAACTTAACACGCAACTTCCGGGCGTTACCGCATATATGACAAACGGAAACAATCCGCTTGGATTGGGCGGATATGAGGCAGTCGCTCCGACAGAACCGGTAGCCGATAATGCAAAGCTTACAGTTACATCATCCGGTGCTATGACACTTGAACTTAATATTCCTAACCCTGTATTTACTTTGCAACAGATAGACGGTTGCAGTAATGCAACTATTGTTAAAGCAATTCGTGATAATGAAATTTATTCTTCGGGTGCGGAAGAACGCGAGGGAAGAATTACTGATGTTACTATTGAATTAAATGACAACAGCGGTGTATATGTATTCGAGGACTGCGTTGAATTTCCGACGTTGCTTGGTGTGGATTGGACAGTTCCGCTTACTTTAGAGGTTGACTTGTCAAACGTGACAATTCCGGAAGAAAAAGCTGAACCAACAGAAACACCTGTAACAAGTTACGGTTATGCAGATGAGGAAGAAGAAACACCTGCTCCTGAAGAAACAGAAACACCTGTACCGACAGAAACTCCTGATGTTTCAGCGACACCTACTGTAGCTCCTACAGTTGCTCCTACAACAGAGCCGACGGTCACACCAACGGTTGCTCCTACACCTGCACCGACACAAACATCGATTTCATTTACAGATGTAAAAGATAACGATTGGTTTAAATCGGCGGTTGATTATGTAAGCGGGAATGAATTAATGTACGGTACAACAGATACGGAATTTGCTCCTGATGAAGAAACGACAAGAGGTATGCTTGTTACTATCTTGTACAGAATGACAGGCTCACCTGAAGTTAGCTATGACGGCAGTGAATGGTATGCCGCAGGCAGAACATGGGCAATGGAAAATGAAATTTCAGACGGCACAAATATGCCGAATAACGTTACAAGAGAGCAACTTGTATCAATGCTATGGAGATATGACGGCTCAAATGAAGTAGAGTCTGATATGTTAAATGGTTTTATTGACAGTAATAAGGTTTCGGATTATGCGGTTAATGCTATGCAGTGGGCACTTGAAAGCGGTATTATAAGCGGTGAAAGCGATACTACTCTAAATCCAAAAGGCAATGCTACAAGAGCACAAATGGCGGCAATGATTATGCGATATAAAAATATAAAGTAATTTGAAAGGAAAATATAATGCATAGAAATAAAAAGTTTAAAAGCATATTTGCTTTTGTATTTGTATTTTCAATAATTATTTCGGCTTTTTCCGGTATCAGCGTAAACGCGAATTATACCTACACAGTAACGGCAAATCTTTATGTACCCGGTGAATTGAATAAGCAGTTGCCGGGTGTTACTGCGTATATGACAAACGGAAATAATCCGCTCGGCATAGGGGGATATGATTTTGTTGCACCAACTTCGCCCGTATACGACAATGCAAAGTTGACGGTAAAAAATGACGGTACAATTATTTTGAATGTTCCGATTATAAACCCTGTATTCACATTACAAAGTATAGGCGGTTGCAGTAATGTATCTATTTTAGAGGCAAAACGTGATAATGAAGTTTATGCAACAACGGACGGTCGTGCGTCACGAAACGGCAGAATTACAAATCTTGAATTGGAACTCGTTGATAGAAGCGGAAAATATGTTTTTACCGATTGTGTTGAGTTCCCGACATTGCTCGGTATAGATTGGACAGTACCGCTAACGTTGGAAGTGGATTTGCCCGACATTCCCCAACCGCAACAACACAGCAGTACATCTTCATCAAGTAATGACAATAATGTAAGTGTGTATTCGGAAGAAACTACTTCAGAGCATACTTCGGAAACAGGTAACAGCGGTGAAGTGAATTATGACAGCTTAAATGCTGCAATACAAACCGTAGAAAGTGCAATAAAAGCAACAACAGTTTCAAAAGACGGCAGTGATGTGGAACCGCCTAAAAAGTGGGTAACGCAAAAAGTTATGGACGAACTTAAATCAAGTTTGAAAACTGCTAAAACTGTGTTATCATCTTCATCACAAGACGAAGTAAATAAGGAAACATCAACTTTAACAGCCGTATATGCGAATTTTCAAAAATCAGAACAAAGCGGTAAAAAAGGCGTATCTGACAGTACAAGTAAAAATGCAAAATTATTAAAAGAGGGCAAATATACTATCAGCGCCAACATTTGGTTTAATAAAGAAGATACGGGATTACCGCTTAATCCTCATATAACGAACGATACATTCCCACCGATGAATCCCGTAGCGAATAATGCTGAACTTACAGTTGCAGCAGACGGAAGTGTAACGGTCGTTATACCGATAGTTATACAAGACAAAGTTATGACGGTCAGAAAAATTGGCGGACTTAATTTAAAAGACCAAAAGACAAATGACAGCGGTGCTATAAGTGAAATTACCGTTGATTTGGGTAAATTGGAAGTTTCAGATACGGTAGTTCAAATGCAATGCAGTGCTGATATTTGGATGGGTGATTTGGCAATGAGTATTTCAGGTTTAGACAAAGAACATACTTGGCCTGCCACATTTGAATTGAATTTATCGGATGTTATGACGGTCGACGGTGAAAAACTTCCGAAAGTTGAATTGGTAATGCTTTCAAATGATGAGGCAACTGCGGCAATGGCGTCAAGAACAGACGGCAAAAATAATGATGATAACGAAAAAGCAGTAAGTGACGGTGAGCATAAAATCAACGTTGAGGCGATAATCGGAATAACAGCCGGAAGTATAATCGTTATTGCACTTATATTGTTCGGATTGTATTTCTATCTTATCAAAATTAAGAAAATGACAATGTTCCAGATACAGTGTTCTCTAAAAAGAGCATTTAACAAAATAATCGGAAGGAGATAGCTTCGGTGAAGAAAAAAGTTATTTCAATATTGCTTGCTATGGCTGTGGCAGTGCCGTTTTTATCGGCTTGTCAAACCAAAGACAATACAAAAGAAACCATTCAATCCGTTGACAAATATGAAAATATGGAACGTCCTATGGGAAGTGCGGAGGCTACCGACGTTAATGTCGGACTTATAATGGGACCGCCGTCAATGGGACTCGGATATTTTATGTCTGAAAATGAAAACGGAAATACATATAATAATTACAATTTTGAAGTTGCGGGAATAGATTATTCCGCTGTTTCGGCGTCTTTGAATGACGGAGATTATGACATAGCGACAGTTCCGTCAAATGTAGCGGCGATATTATATAATAATGACGCTATGAAAGAAGATGTTTCGGTTATAGATATAGGTAATCTCGGACTTTTGTATGTGCTTACAACAGATTCCAATATAAATAAGCTGGAAGATTTAAAAGGCAAGACGGTTTATTCAATAGGAGAGGGCGGTCCTCCGGAGTATACGTTTGATTTTTTGCTTGACAAATACAATCTTACAAATGACGTAAACTTTTCATTCAGACCTACTCCGTTTGAAGTGGTAAACCTTTTGCAACAGGAGGAAGGTGCGGTAGCACTTTTGCCGCAACCGTTCGTTGAAGTGGCAAAAATGCTTGTACCGGGACTTCGCGAGGCTATTGACGTTACGGCGGCTTGGGATAAGCTGAATATGGATAGCGGTGCGGAATCTGTTACAACCGTGACAGTGGTAAGAAGTGAATTTTTGGAAGAACATGAACAAGCCGTAATTGAATTTTTGAAAATGGCGAAAAAGTCAACAGACTATTGCTTAAAAAATGTAGATGAGGCGGCAGAGTGGACTGAGAAATACGAAACATTCCTAAATCCAAATATTGCAAAAACGGCGATACCTAAGTGCAATATATGCACTGTAACGGGCGAAAGTATGAAAGAAAAACTATCGGGATTTTTGGAGATAATCTATAATTCAAATCCTGACGCAGTCGGCGGAAAATTGCCCAGTGATGATTTTTATTATATGCCTCCGGAGGATATTGATTAATGGATGTATTACTTAATCGGAACAAATCAAAATTTACGGTAAAAAAACTTCTGATAATCTTGTTTTGGCTTATACTGTGGGAAGTTGCGGACAGAGTTGTAAATAACCGAATTATCTTATGCGGACCTATAAGTATTATTTCATCACTGATAAATCAAATTACAAAAAGCGACTTTTTGTCAATTTGCGGTGCGTCATTCGTCAGAATTTCGGTAGGTTTTCTATTGTCGTTTGCACTTGGTTTTTTGCTTGCAATAGCGGCATATAAATTCAAATTGCTTAAAGAATTTTTAGAGCCTGTTATGACAATGCTAAAAACAGTGCCTATGGTTTCGTTTGTAATAATGCTTTTGATATGGGTTGGCAATCAAGCACTTACAATTTATTTATCGTTTTTAATCGTATTGCCGATGATATACACGAATATGCTTGCGGGACTTGAAAGTGTGGATAAAGAAATGCTTGAAATGGCAGAAGTGTTTAATATGTCGGCATGGCGAAAATTTATGTACATATACCGTCCTGCATTTATGCCGTTTTTGCTTAGCAGTTGTAAAATATCACTCGGTATGAGTTGGAAGTCGGGTATAATGGCAGAGGTTATAGGCACGCCTAAGCCGTCAATAGGACGTGAAATGTATGCGGCGAAATCATATCTTCAAACGGCGGATTTATTTGCGTGGACTATCGTGGTTATTATTTTGAGTTTGGTATTTGAATTGATATTTATGTTTGTTTTAAGCCGTATGGCAAAGCCTATGGGTAAGTTCGTAGGTAAGGAATAGAAAAGGAGAGAAGAAATGCTTGAAATACAAGGTATTAATAAATTCTTTGGCGAACATAAGGTTTTAAAAAATGTAAATACCGTCTTTGATGACGGCGGTATTTATTGCCTTATGGGTGCGTCCGGTATGGGAAAGACAACTCTTTTAAGAATTATTCTCGGACTTGAAATAAAGGACAGCGGTGAGATAATCGGAGTAAATAAAGATGAAATATCCGTTATGTTTCAGGAAAACCGCCTTTGCGAAACTCTTACACCGATTGAAAATTTAGCTTTGGTATGCACTAAGGATATAACAAAAAAAGAAATACAAAAAAGTCTTGAAAAGATACTTCCGTCAGAGTGCTTGAAACAGCCTGTTTCGGAATTGTCGGGCGGTATGAAAAGGCGGGTTGCTTTGGCAAGAGCGGTTATATATCCGAGTAAATTGGTTGTTTTTGATGAGCCGTTTACGGGATTGGACGTTGAAACTAAAAAAGAAGTAATTTCATATCTTTTGCAAAACCAAAACGGCAGAATATATATAATTGCAACACACGGCGAAAGTGATGCACAAATGCTTGGAGCAAAGAGAGTTGAACTTGCTAATATATCGGAAATTGACGGAGGGAAATTTTAATGTACAGGTTGGGACTTGATATAGGCTCATCAACGATTAAAGCAGTGTTGATGAGAGGTGACGTGATAGAACAAGCAGAAATTGTACATCACTACGGCGATTTGCTAAACGGACTTGTAGAGATATTTACAAAAATCAAATACAATGATGTCTGTAAGATGTCTGTTACAGGATCAAACAGTCGTATAATGGAGGATATACTGCCGAATAAATATTTTCTCGGCGATATACCTGCCATTGCGGAGGGTACAAAATTCTTATGTCCTACGGCAAAATCCGTTATAGAAATCGGCAGTCAGTCGGCAAGGTTCATAACGAATTTAGACAATCAAACACCGGAATTTTCGGTAAACGAGCATTGTGCAGGCGGTACTGGCTCATTCTTTGAGGACCAAATGTCAAGGCTAAAGCTGAATATTGAAGATTATTCGACAATTTGTGAAAATGCAAAGAGTATACCGAGATTATCTGGCAGATGTGCGGTGTTTGCAAAGACAGATATTATTCACCGTCAACAAGAGGGTGTTGATACGGCGGATATTTTGCTTGGACTTTGCTATGCGATGATACGAAATTACAAGGCGGTTATAGTAAAAAATCTTCCTGTAAAAAAGGATGTTGCTTTCAGCGGCGGTGTTACGAAAAATATCGGTGTAATCAGAGCGATAAAGGATATTTTCAAACTTGACGACAATGAATTGATTATAAGTGAATATGCAAACTATTCGGGTGCGGTAGGTGCGGCGGTGAAGTCGGAATATGAAATTTCGATGAAAGAATTAAAGTTGAAGTTAGATAAAAACAATGAAAACAGCAATAAATTGCATAGGCTAAAGCCATTGAAATTATCGGATGGTAAAAAAAATTCAGAGCCGAGTGTAACAGGTAAAATACCCACCGAGGGCTGTGCTTTAGGAATAGACATAGGATCTACAAGTACAAATTTGGTGCTTATAGATAATGATAAAAAGCTTGTTGATTTTCAATATCTCAGAACAGGCGGAGACAGTGAGAATGCCGTCAAACGCGGACTTGACAGTATAAAGAAACGTTTCGGAGACGTTAAGTTTATTTCGGTCGGTGTAACAGGCTCGGGACGTGACAGAATAGGTAAGCATATCGGTGCTGACACAATTAAGGACGAAATAACCGCTCAAGCAAAAGCCGCAGTATTTGCAGACAGTGAAGTTGACACAGTATTTGAAATCGGCGGACAAGACTCAAAGTATATATCAATAAAAACCGGTGAAGTTGCCGATTTTCAGATGAATAAAATTTGTGCCGCCGGTACAGGCTCGTTTGTTGAGGAACAGGCGACAAGAATGAATATTCCGATAAGTGACTTCGGACCGATGGCACTAAGGGCAAAAGAGCCTGTTGACTTGGGCGAAAGGTGTACGGTTTTTATTGAAACCGCTATAGCCTCCGCAGTTGCACAAGGTGCAAAACAAGAGGATATTGCAGCCGGGTTATGCCACTCGATTATAAAAAACTATCTTCACAAGGTAGTGGGAACAAAGCCTGTCGGCGAACATATAGTTCTTCAAGGCGGTGTTAATTATAACATCGGAATAATCGCGGCATTCCAAAGTGCGTACGGCGATAAAGTAACGGTGTCACCGTATTTTTCAATAAGCGGTGCACTCGGAGTCGCATTGATTGCATTGGAAGAAATAGGCGATAAACAGAGTACATTTAAAGGTTTTGACAATACAAACATACAAGAAAAAACAGAAACTGAAAATACGGAAATAAAGCAGAACATCACGTTTTATAAAAAGACAAGAGAATTACTTTTGAAAAATTATAACCCTCAAATTGACCCCAAAAAGAAAACCGTAGGAGTACCTATGGTACTTATTCTGCATAAATTTTTCCCGCTTGTAAATGAATTTTTCAAAAATCTCGGCTTTAACGTGGTTGTATCAGATTACACAACCGAAGAAACAATCCGATTATCACAACAATACGCACAGGGTGAAACGTGTTATCCGATAAAATTGATTTACGGACATATGGCTCAGTTAATAGAAAAGAAAGTGGATTACATTTTCTTGCCGTCAATCCATACAATGATGCATGAGCATACACAGGCAAAATATTGTTACGGTTGCGTATATATGCAGACGGCGGCGAAGTCTGTGGCTGACGCTATGAAAATCGAAGAAAAGGGTATTAAGCTTTTAAATCCTGTTTTTGACCTTGACTTCGGTAAAAAAGCTATGGTTATGTCAATGCTCGGTGTCGGCAAACAGCTTGGGTTTATAAAACCTGTTGTTATGAAAGCACTTATAAGCGGTGCTATGGCGGTAAGAAAATTTGATTCGGAAGTTGAAAAACTCGGTGAGGAGCTTATATCGTCACTTGACAAAAATAGTAAGGTTCTTGTGATGATTACGCGAAATTACGGTGTTAATGACCCTGTTTTAAATATGGGTATTCCCGAATTGCTTCTTGAACGAGGTTATAAAGTAATAACGCTTGCACATCTTCCCGGACACGGAATTGATATATCCGAAGATTATCCGAATATGTATTGGCCGTTCGGCGAACATATTTTGTCAGGCGCAAAAATTATTGCAAATCACCCGAATTTGTATGCGATATATCTTACAAATCACGGTTGCGGACCTGACAGTATGATTCAGCATATGTTTAAGGAAGAAATGGGTGATAAGCCGTATTTGCAGATTGAAGTTGACGAGCATTTTTCAAAAGTCGGAGTTATAACAAGAGTTGAGGCATTTTTAAACAGTCTTGAACATTACGAAACAAAAGAATTACCTGAAAATTTTGATATGAAAAATGTCAGAAAAAAGAAAGCGAATATCGGTTTTGCACCTGAAATTGATAAGGATTTGTATATTCCCGATGTGGGATATTACACAGATTGTTTGGTTAAATACTTTGAGCAGATATACGGAATTAAAGCAAAACCGATGAAAAGAATAGCCAGCGATATTCTTGCACTTGGCAGAGAAGAAACAACATCAAAAGAATATTTGCCGTTTCCTGCGATTGTCGGTCAAGTAAAGGATACGGTGAAAAAGTATGGGGAAGATATACAAATTTTAATTCCGTTTAATCAAGGTGCAGAGGCTGACGGACAGTATTCACGTGCAGTAAAATGTGTGCTTGATAGAATGTCATATGACAAAACGGTGATAGTTTCGCCTATACTAGAAAGACTTACGGAAAATGCAAAAGATATTGATTGCTTAATGCGTGCGTTGGTGCTTGGCGATATGACATATTTAACAAGAAACAACCTCATAGAAAAATATACCGAAATACCGACTTGGGAACAGCTTTGCAATATTGCCGAAAACACAGTAGAAAAGCAGGTTACAAAAACTATATCCGCAGTCGGAACACCTATGAGCCTTACCTCACTTGATGACGGTGTTATTGAAACTCTTGAAAACAAAGGGTATGAAATATTAAGAATGTCACTTGCGGAATATATGTGGTTTTTGTTATACGACAATGCAGAGAGTAGGAACGAAAAGGTAAAACTAACTGATATTTGGCACAAAATGCAAGAAGTAAACAAAAGTTTAAAGAATAAATTGTTTGAAGAATATTATGAAGATTTATTCGATATTGCCGACAAGTATATGTATAAAGTATCGGGCGGAAATATCAGATACAGATACGCAAAAGCGGTACTGATGAGCCGAAAAACAGACGGTGTACTGACATTTGAACCGAGATACGAAAACGCATCTATGGTTATTGATATGAGGAGACTTGCGGATAAGACCGATTCACCTGTATTTCGTGTGTCACTTGACGCTGACTGGGACGAAAGCTCATGGGCAAGGCTTGAATCATTCTTATATTACTTGTAAAGGAGGAAGATAAGATATGCAGAAATTATCTGACGAAGTTATAAAAATACTGAATAATTGCAGCATTTTCGAGAATATTCCCGAAGAAAGATACCCAAATATATTTGAATGTTTGAGAGCAAAACAGGAATGTTTTGAAAAAGGAATAACGATAACGGGAACAGACAATAATAAACTTGCCGGAATTGTAATTTCCGGTACGGTTGAAATGCTGTTTTATGATGAATTGGGACATACGATTAATGTTAAGCATTATAATGCGGGTGAATTGTTTGGAACGGAGTTGGCTTGTTCAAGTCAACATACAAGTCCGACAACATTGTGTGCGATAACAGATTGTGAAGTTATTTTTCTAAGTATAGAAAAACTCCTTGACGCACGCGCCCTGCCATGTGTTTACCGTTCAACAGTGACAATAAACCTGCTTCGTGACTTTGCAAGACAGTCAATGTTTTTGAATATGAAAATACGCATAATGGCACAGAAAAGACTTCGTGACAAAATCAAAATATTTATGCAAAACAGTCATATAACAAGTGACGGTATTATAAAAATACCGTTTAACAGACGCGGATTGGCAGAATTTTTAAATGTAAACCGTACAGCTCTTTCAAGGGAATTGAGCCGTATGAGAGATGAAAATATAATAGAATTTGACAATAATATTATAAAGCTTATTGACTTTGAATTTCTTTCAATGTAAAATATACATAAAAGAAACGGAGGAAAAAAATGGACAGCTTGAAAAATGTGCCTACAGAGCCTGCTTTGCTTACAGAATTGATAAATGCAAAGAAAAATCAAGTCGTGAGTATGGCATTATCTAAACGCGATGACGTGACAGTATCTGTTTTTTCATTCTCAGATAATGAGGGCATAAGTGAAGAAGAATATTTCGGAGATACACTTTATTATGTTTTGGAGGGGAAAATGTCAATCGGCATAAACGGAAAGACATATGAGCTTAAACAAGGCGAATGTATGGCGGTTAAGGCGAAAACAGCTCACGCAATCGGAAGTAAAACGGCATTTAAAGTAATGCAGATTACGTTATAAAAGAAAGGATAAAATTAAATGAACAAGTTTATAAAGAACATAGAACAGTCAAAGGTATTGAAACTTAACGATATTGTAGATTACGCGGATAATCAAATAGCAAGCTTAACTCTTGCGAATGAAGAACATGTCGGAATGACTATAATGGCATTTGACGAGGGCGAAGGAGTAAGCACACATGCAGCAGGCGGTGACGCAATGGTGTATGTACTTGACGGAACAGCAGATATAACGGTTGACGGTGTGACATCAAGAGTTGAAAAAGGCGATACAATCGTTATGCCTGCAAATATTCCTCATTCAGTAAAAGCGGTTACAAAGTATAAAATGTTGTTGACAGTTATTAAATAACAAAAAATGAGCCTTGAAAGGCTCATTTTTTTGTATGTGTTTATTAGCTTAAAACAGTACCGTCTGCAAGGGTTATTGTGTGACCGTTGAAGTTTATTGTACCGTTGTTTTCAAGACTTGTTACAGTACAGTCGCCTGTCAAAGTCCAAGTACTGTCGGAGTCGATTGTAACAACTGCATTATTATCAACAGCAGTGCCGTTTTGTGCGTTGTCAATGATGTTTATTGTACCTGTAAAATCAGATGAATCTGTAAGAGTCATATTAAGAGTGGAAACGGTATCTACTGCAATATCGCCGTTAAGCGTTTGATTTGACGCGGTAAATTCAACTTGTGCGCCGTTTGCGCCTGCTTTGCCCCAACCTCTTGCAGCGCTGTTACCTGTAACACGCATTAAATAAGCGTCAGCGTCTTTGTTGGTAATATCAACGTTTGACAAATTGATGATTGAGTGAGTATTTGTAATATAGAACATATCTCCGTTATTACCTGTCAGAGAACCGTCTGTCATATCAAATTCAGATGTTCCGACTTCTGCGTCACCTGACATTGATTGATAAATCATAACGTTGTGTACGTTTTCGTCAGAACTGCTGCCTTCCGTAGAACTCATATTGCCCGATACGTCACAATTATTAAGCTTGATTGAGTTTTTACCCTCAATTACAAGTGACTCAGAATTGTTTGCGGTAAGAGTGGCATTTGAAACAGTTACGTCGGCTGTTGAATATACGGCAGGGGAGTTGTAACCGTTTGAAGTATAAGTACCCTTGTCAACAACCACTGTACCGCCGCCTCTGTCCGAACGAATTGCTGCGGCAGAGTTACCGCTTGTGTTTACAGTTAGGTTTGTAGCATTTGTTGTACCGCCGCCTGTTGTCTGAATACCTCCGGAATTATCGGCAGTTGTTGTAATAGTTGAATCGGATACGTTTACAGTTGTGCATGTGCCGTAACTGAAGATACCGTTACCGTTTTGGGCAGATGAGTTTAATGTTGCATTCTTAATTGTAACATTAGCACCGTTTGTTGCAAGCAATGCGGCATTTTGACCGTAGAAATCGCCGTCCTCTGTATTTGACGAAGAACCGGCTGACTTGTCGACTGTTACAGAATCAAGTGTAACTGTTGCACCGTCAACACGAAGTGCGTTTTCGTCATCACCTGTTGAAGAATATGATGTTGATGAATATGTTCCGCCCTCAGTGATTGTTGTAGCAGATGTGCCTTGTGTTACTGTATCCGAACCGCCAAATCCGCCCGGCATATTACCGCTCGGTAGTTGCATACCGCCTTGATTAGCACTCGGATTGACGGAATCAACTGCGTTAATTAAAATTACGGCTGTTTCCGCACGGGTAAGTGACGAAAGCGGTCTTAATGTTTCGCCGTCGCCCTCGATAATTCCTTTACCTACAAGTGCTTTTACTGCATTTTCGGCATATGCTGAAATTTCAGATCTGTCAGTATATGATGATAAATCATCTAAAGCCGATAAATCATTGCCTTTGTATTGCAAATAGTTATATAACAATACCATCATTTGTTCACGTGTTAAATCGGCATTTGCGTCAAAAGTCCAACCGTTGTTGTCGGAGATGATTGATTTTTCTTTAGCCCAATCTACTGCCTCGTCATACCAATTACCGCTTGGCTGTTCGCTGACTGTATTGTCGTCTGCTCTGTAAAGCATCATAATAAGCTGAGCACCTGTAACGGAGCTTTCAGGTGAAAATTCTATATCACTCATACCGGAAATAAGTCCTTTTCCGTATGCTTGTGATACTAGATTATAATACCAAGCATCACTTGAAACATCGGTGAACGGAATTGATACATTCATATCACCTTGCGGTTGTTCGCCGTTAGGCATTTGCGGTGGTTGCTCACCGTCGGATTGATCTCCGTCAGGTTTTGCAGGCGGCTGTTCGCCCTGTGACTGTGTCGGCATTTGCGGTGGCTGTTCCGTAGTATCGGCAAATGCCGCAGGCATTACCGAAGTAAGCAAAGCCACTGTGATTAATAGAGTTGTAATTTTTTTCTTTAACATTTTGAATTTCTCCTTTATTTCGTTTCCATAATTGAAGTATAAGACAGAAACCTTAAAAAAACATTAAAATTCAAAAATAATTATAAATTTTTTTTATAATCTATTTACATTAAAAAAATAAACATATATAATGAAGTAAAGATTTTACAATCAACAAATTATTTGTTTTGGGGAAAATATAATTAACGGAGGGTGATTATTATGAAAAAGTTATACAAATCTGATGTTGACAGAAAGCTCTGCGGTGTTTGCGGAGGAATAGCGGAATATTTGGGGATTGATTCAACGATAGTGAGATTAATTTGGGTTGTGCTTGTAGTTTTCTTCGGAACGGGAATTTTGGCATACATCATTGCCGCACTTGTTATTCCCGATTATCCGAATAAAATAATATAATAATTTTGCGGAGAAAAATATGAATATAACACTTATTCGTTCCAATAAACGAAAAAACAGCACTACATATAATTCGGCTGAATATCTTATATCTAAGCTGGAAAATGTTGATAAAGTTTATGAATTTACTTTGCCGGAGGATATGCCGCATATATGTTGCGGATGTTATGCGTGTATAAAAGGCGATGAGGAAAAGTGCGGTGGATATAAATATTTGAAACCTATATTAGACGCATTCGATGATTCAAGTCTTATTATATTCTGTTCGCCTGTTTATGTAGGTCATATTCCCGGTCAAATTAAAAGTTTTCTTGACCATTTTGGATACAGGTGGTTGGTTCATCGTCCCGATTTTAAAATGCTGAAGAAACGAGCCGTTATAATTGCAAGTGCAGGCGGCGGAGGCTTAAAAGCAACGGTTAAAGATATAAAGGACAGTATGGATTATTGGGGAGTCGCAAGGACTTATTCTGTCTGTCAAGGTGTTTGGGGATATTTTTGGGACAATATGCCTGATAAATTTAAAAATTCGCTTTTGAAAAAACTTGATAAAACAGCAAGAAAAATAAATAAGACTTCTGAAAAGGTCACTATGTCATTAAAAGTTAAAATGTTATATACGATGTTTTCAAAATTGCATTTAAAAAGAAAAATGACAAATGTTGATGATGAATATTGGATTAAAAATTATAAAACGGAGGGTTAAAGGATGAAAATTAAAAAGGTAGTTTCGGGACTTTTGGCATTGTCAATAGCTGTTGGCAGTATGTATGTCGTATCGGCTAAAGACCAATATGTAACAAGAGGTCAGGTTGCGGATATGTTATTGGCTGCGGCAGACGATTATAACCCGAATGTAAAGAAAGAGGATATTATACAAGGATATGAGGACGGCGAACTTCACGAAGATTGGAATGTGACAAGAGCAGAGGCACTTGTTATGTTAAAGCGTGCTTTTGGAAAAATGCCTGAACTGAACGAGTACACAAAACGTATAGCAATACCTAAAGAAGATTTTACGGACATACCGAAGTGGGCAGAAACCGAACTTGCGGATGTATTTGACGCAGGTATTGTGGCAGGAACCTCGGAGGGAATATTTTCACCTGATGAAAATGTAACCGACACTCAAATGGATTTGTTTATAAAAAGAACATATGCGGTTTTCGGCAGCAATTTAAAAGACGATTTTTATGCAACGGTTAATAAAGAAGCACTAAACAATTTTGAAATAAAACCCGGCAGATTGATTGCAGGTAATGCATACAGCTTAGATGATACAAATACAGAGCGAATAAATGATTTGCTGGCAAATATCATAAACCAATCACACGCAAAAGGTACAAAAGAACAGAAAATAGCTGACTTATACAACAATATAACAGATACGGAATCAAGAAATAAAGCAGGCATTACTCCAATAAAACCGTATCTTGATAAAATTGATGAAGTAAAGACAATTAAGGATTTGAACGAAATAAACAGTGAATTGATTAAGGAGCTTTGTATATCGGCATTGGGTGATTTTTCGGTAACGGCTGATTTTAAGGACAACACAAAAAATATACTGGATTTTTATATGATAGCACCGATATTGCCGAAAGACATATATATGTCGGACAATGCGGAGCAGATAAAAGCATACAAAGATTATTTGACTGAAAATTTAGTATTGAGCGGAGAAACTAAAGAAAGCGCTCAAAAACATTCAGAGGCATATTTTGATTTTGAAAAACAGCTTGCCGAGAGTATGCTTGATACACAGGATAATGCTGACGTTGACAAAATATACAATCTGTATACATTGGAAGAATTGCAGAAAGCAGTACCGAATATGGATATTTCAAAAATATTAAAGGATTCGGAATTGAAGTATAACGGTAAAATCCTTGTTTCGGACGCTGGTCTGTTGGAGAAAAACGGAGAACTTTATAATAAAGACAATATTGATGTTTTAAAGACTATAGTATTGTTGGGTTGGGGCGAAACGTTAAATGAAGAATTTACACAAGTGTCAACCGATTTCCAAAATGCGTTTTACGGAACAGAGGGAAGTTATACCGCGGAGGAAAAAGCAACTATAACAATAGAAAACGTTATGTATGACTATCTTGGCGAATTATATGCTCAAAATTATTTCAGCAAAGAGGCAAAACAAAATGTCGAGAAAATGATAAGTGACATAATAGATGTATACAGAACAAGGATTGAAAAGCTTACATGGATGAGCGATACCACAAAGGAAAAGGCATTGAAAAAACTTGATACAATGCAAATTAATGTAGGTTATCCGGAAGATGTTCAGTCATATATGGACGATGTTGAAATTAAATCAGCTGCAGACGGCGGAAGTTATTTTGAAAATATGCTTGCAGTCTCCAAAGAACAGGCGAAAAATTTGATTGAACATCAAGACGAACCGATAGATAAAAATGATTGGGGCATGGCTGTTTATACGGTTAATGCAATGTATGACTCATTGGCAAACAGTATAACATTCCCGGCTGGAATATTACAAGCACCTATATATGATGTAAATGCGTCATATGAAGAAAATTTAGGTGGTATCGGATATATTATTGCACATGAAATTACACACGCATTTGACAATAACGGTGCTAAATTTGACGAAAACGGTAATGCGACTGACTGGTGGACAGAAGAAGATTACAGTGCATTTTCAAAACTTTGCAAGGATGTTGAAGCTTTTTATGACGGAGAAGAGGCGGCACCGGGAATTGCTGTGAACGGCGAGCTGACATTGAGCGAAAATATAGCCGATTTGGGTGCGGTATCTTGTATAACGGAAATAGTTTCTCACCTTGATAATCCGAATTACGAGGCATTATATAAATCAATAGCAAGAACATGGGCGTCAAGCTCAAGCCGTGAATATATGCAATATGTTTCTCAAACAAATGTTCATTGCCTTGATAAATTGCGTACAAACCGTACTATTGTAAATGACCAGGAATTTTATGACACATTCGGCATAAAGGAAAATGACGGTATGTATGTTGCCCCTGAGGACAGAGTGCATATTTGGTAAAACAAAATATTAAATTAAAGGCAATTCGGAATTTTCGGATTGCCTTTGTTTAATTGTTGTGATAAACTAAAATAAAGAACAAATATTCGGAGGTTACGATGGAACTTAGAGTATTAAAATATTTTTTGATGATTGCACGAGAGGAAAATATAACAAGAGCGGCACAAAGACTGAATGTAACGCAACCTACTTTATCAAGACAGCTTATGCAGATGGAAGAAGAACTCGGAGTGAAGTTGTTTAAACGCGGAAAACACAGTATATCACTTACGGAGGACGGAATACTGTTAAAACAACGTGCACAGGAAATTATAAATATAGAAGAAAAGATAAGAGAAGATTTGTCACACAGTGACGATATGCTTATGGGAACGATAACCATTGGAAGCGGAGAAACTTGTGTATTGAGTGGAGTTGCAAAGTTGGCGGCATCATTCAGAAAAGAAAATCCGAAAGTAATGTTTGAGGTTTGCAGTGGAATTGCTGACGATATTAAAGATAAAATTGAAAACGGTACTGTTGATATTGGTCTTTTGAAAGAGCCTGTCGATATAAGTAAATATGAATTTGTGCGTTTGGGGCAAAAAGAAAAATGGGGAGTTATAATGCGAAAAGATTGTCCGCTTGCGGAAAAAGAATATATTACTCCCAAAGATTTAGCAGGTCAGCCTTTGATATTCGCAAAACGTGAAAGCGTACGAAATGAAATAGAAAATTGGTTTGATGATTGCTATGACAATATCAAAATAGTGGCAAGCTGTGACCTTATATATAATACCGAATCGCTTGTAAAAGGCGGAGTAGGTTTGGCACTGTGTATTGACAGTGATATGTATTACGACGATTTATGCTTTAAGCCGCTTTCACCGATGCTTGAAACAGGAACTGTAATAGTCTGGCGAAAAAATCGTACTGTTTCACCGTCTGTCAATTCTTTTATAAAACACATTAAGAAATGCCTTGAATGTATAGTTTGAAATACAATATAAGTATTTTACATATGTACTTGTTAGTGATAGAATATAGATGTCAAATAAAAGACATCTATATTTTTTATGGAGGAAATTATGACAATAGAAGAGGCAAGCGAAAAATACTGTATTCCCATAAAAATTTTAAAAGAATATGAAAGTATGGAACTTTGCAAAACCGTAAAAAGAGTTATGGGCGAATGGCATTATGATGATGAAGATATAAAAAGATTAAGTATGATAATGACATTGTATGAAACAGATTTTTCAAAAGAAGATATTGATGAATATATGCAGCTTATACTGTCAGGCGAAAATGACGAGGAATGTCTTAAAATCCTAAGTCAAAAACGAAAAAATCGCTTGACAAAATTCATATATTAGAAAAACAAATATCTAATTTAGATTATTTAAAGAATGAAATAAAAAATAATAATTAGGAGGAATTTAAAATGGTAAAACAAACAGCAGGTAGGGACAGTTTAGGCGATTTTGCTCCGAAATTCGCAGAACTGAATGATGATGTATTATTCGGAGAAGTATGGTCGCGAGAAGATAAATTGTCTTTAAAAATGAGATCAATACTTACAGTAACAGCATTGGTTAGCAAAGGTCTAATCGACAGTTCTTTTCAGTACCACGCAATGACCGCAAAGAAAAACGGCGTTACAAAAACAGAAATGGCAGAGATTTTAACACATCTTGCTTTTTATGTGGGTTGGCCGAACGCGTGGTCGGCATTTCGCGTTGTAAAAGAAGTGTATGCCGATGATACTACTGTTGAAAATCACGGTGGAATGTTCGGTATTGGTGAGGCAAATACGGCATATGCGAAGTGTTTTATCTGAAACAGTTATTTAAAACCGCTTACAAATCCGAATGAAACGGTATTTGTGGCGAATGTAACTTTTGAGCCTGGTTGCCGTAATAATTGGCACGTTCACCACGCAACAAGCGGTGGCGGTCAACTTCTTTTATGTGTAGACGGTGAAGGCTGGTATCAAGAAGAAGGCAAAGAACCGCAAAGCCTGAAAGCGGGCGATATAGTCGCTATTCCTGCAGGAGTCAAGCATTGGCACGGTGCAAAGGCAAATAGTTGGTTCAGCCATTTGGCAGTTGAGTGTCCGGGTGAAAATACATCAAATGAATGGCTTGAACCTGTTGATGATAAACATTATCCAAAAGAAAACTAAAAGGAGAGAAACACAATAAAAAGAATAATATCAATAATAACATGAATTTACAGCTCACTTGTATTTTGCGGTATAACAGGTTGTGTTGCAGGCGAAACAACACAAGCGACAGACAATACAGAAATGGCTTACAAACAGCGGATTCAATAAGTAATTAGGAGGAATTTAAAATGAGTAAAAAATTGGTAGCATATTTTTCCGCAAGCGGTGTTACAAAGAGCGTAGCGGAAAGAATTGCAAAAGTGGCTAATGCGGATTTATTTGAAATTAAACCTACAATGCCTTATACAAATGCAGACCTTGACTGGAGAGATAAAACAAGTCGCAGTTCAGTTGAAATGAGCAATCCCAACTCACGTCCGAAAATAGCAAACAAGCTTGACAATATGGCAGATTACGATACAGTATTAATCGGTTTCCCAATTTGGTGGTACGTTGCACCTACAATTATAGATACATTTGTTGAAAACTATGACTTGTCAGGTAAAACAATCGTTCCGTTTGCAACTTCAGGTGGCAGCGGTATGGGTAAGACAGTTGATGTTTTGAGCAAACTGAGCCCGAATGCAAAATGGCAAACAGGTAAAATGGTAAACGGTATATCGGAAAAAGAAATTAAAAATTGGGTAAGCAATTTATAATACTGAAAAAGGAAAGCATTAAGTTGCTTTCCTTTTTCTATGTACTACATTTTAAAAATTGTTTTAACGATACCTCTAAGACATTTTGGCATTTTAACGACAACGATTTTCATTTTTACCTACTCCTTTCTACCATTTAAACAAACACAAATACCCAAAAAGCAGAAGAAAAATCATTTCGATTACCGCAATAATAGCCATAGGAAGAAATGCTCCCGCTATCACACCCGCACAAAATGACAAAGCCGCCAGCCCAACTGCCTTTGAACAACCTCTCATACAACAATTAAGCATATATCCCACCTCTGTAATCTTTTAATATATAATATGTAAAAGAAAAACATATGTGAAAAATATTTTTAAAAAACTATTGTAAGTTTATAACTTTTAATATATAATGCAATAGAGGGAGGTTATAGTTATGGAACAGGCTGTAATATGGATTTTGGGAATAATAGCGTTTATTATTCTTGAGGCAGTTACTTATCAGCTTGTCAGCATTTGGTTTGCAATCGGTGCGTTAGGCGGAATGATTGCGGCATTTTTGGGTACGAATTTCTATGTTCAAATGGCTGTGTTTATCGTGGTATCATTTATTTGTATACTGTGTTTAAGACCGTTGTCGATGAAGTTCTTCAAACCGAGAAATGTTGAAACAAATGCTCAAAGTTTGGTTGGTAAAGAAGTTTTGATAACAAGCGATGTCGATAATATCAGAGGCTTGGGAGAGGGCAAAGTTGACGGAAAAGTCTGGACTGTAAGAAGTATAGACAACTCTCATGTACTCAAAGGCGAAACGGCTGTTATCGAAAAAATTGAGGGTGTAAAACTTATTGTAAAGAGAAAGGATGATTAAAATGCCATTAGCAATTATACTTTTATTAATAATTATATTGGTGATTATTGTAGCAAATATCAAAATAGTTCCACAGGCACATTCATACATTATTGAACGTCTTGGCGGTTACTACGCAACATGGGGTGTCGGACTTCATTTTAAAGTGCCGTTTATAGACAGAATTGCGAAGAAAGTTAATTTAAAGGAACACGTTGTTGACTTTCCGCCGCAACCTGTTATAACAAAGGATAACGTAACAATGCAGATTGATACGGTTGTTTATTATCAAATAACCGACCCGAAATTGTTTGCATACGGCGTTGAAAGACCTATGATGGCTATTGAAAATCTTACTGCAACAACTCTAAGAAACATTATCGGTGACCTTGAACTTGATGAAACATTGACATCTCGTGATACTGTAAATACAAAAATGCGTGCAATTCTTGACGAGGCAACTGACCCATGGGGTATTAAGATTAACAGAGTTGAACTTAAAAACATTATGCCTCCTGCTGAAATTCAAGACGCAATGGAACGTCAGATGAAAGCCGAAAGAGAAAGACGTGAATCAATACTTCGTGCAGAGGGTGAAAAGAAGTCTGCAATTCTTTTGGCAGAGGGTGAAAAAGAGTCTGCAATACTTCGTGCAGAGGCTAAAAAACAAGCCGCTATTAAAGAGGCGGAAGGTGAAGCTGAAGCGATTATCGCAGTACAGACAGCCGTTGCCGAAGGTATCAGAAGAATTAACGACTCAAAGCCGAGTGAACCGTATATTGCAATAAAGGCACTTGAAAGTTTTGAAAAAGCCGCTGACGGCAAGGCTACAAAGATAATTATACCGTCGGAAATACAAGGACTTGCAGGACTTGTAACATCAATAAAAGAAATAGCAAAAAACGAAGATAAATAATTTAAAAAGCTCCCAAAATTTATTTTTGGGAGCTTTTAACGTTGTCTAAAATTATACATGAATTACCAGCGGACATTTTATGAAGAATCATACCTATTTCGTCATTATCACTTTTATCGCTTATAAATATATCGCTTTCGGGATTTGCCGAAATAATCGAACGTATCTGACCTTCAATATCAATATCGGAATTATGTACTTCAAGAAGAATTTTCGTTTTAATACGGTTTTTCAACAGTGCCGATGTAATTTCTTTTACAAAGAAGTATATTCCCATAGTACAAAACACGGTAAACAATGCAATAAAACATATATCCGTCATATCTAAAACACCTCCGCTTTATAATATGCGGTTTTAAATAAAAGGTGTGCATGACTTGACAAATACATAGGATTTGTATTAAAATAGTATAGAAAAATGAGTTTACGGAGGAAGTTGTTATGGGACAAACATTAACAGAAAAAATACTGTCTGCACATCTTGTTGAAGGTGAGATGGTAAAAGGCAGTGAAATCGGAATTAGAATTGACCAGACCCTTACACAGGACGCAACAGGTACAATGGCATATCTTGAGTTTGAGGCTATGGGTGTGCCAAGAGTAAAAACAGAGCGTTCTGTTGCATATATTGACCATAATACATTGCAGAATGGTTTTGAAAATGCTGATGACCATAGATTTATCGGCAGTGTCTGTAAAAAACACGGAATTTACTTCTCAAGACCCGGTAACGGTATTTGTCACCAAGTACATCTTGAGCGTTTCGGTATTCCGGGTAAAACACTTATCGGTTCGGACAGCCATACACCGACAGGCGGCGGTATAGGAATGATTGCCATAGGCGCAGGCGGTATGGACGTTGCTGTTGCAATGGGCGGAGGTACATATTACATTACTTGCCCGAAAGTCGTTAAGGTAAATCTTACAGGCAAACTTCAACCGTGGGTTGCCGCAAAAGATGTAATTTTGGAAGTTCTAAAGCGTCTTTCTGTTAAGGGCGGTGTAGGCAAAGTTATTGAATACTGCGGTGAAGGTGTTAAAACTTTATCAGTTCCCGAAAGAGCAACTATTACAAATATGGGTGCGGAACTTGGTGCAACAACATCAATATTCCCATCAGACGAAATAACACATGAATTCTTGAAAGCACAAGGCAGAGAAGATGCATATACACCTCTATGTGCAGACGCAGACGCTGTATATGACGAAGAAGTTAATATAGACCTTAGCAAACTTGAACCTCTTGCAGCTTGCCCTCATTCACCTGATAATGTTAAGTCGGTAAGTGAACTTAGCGGTATGAAGATTGACCAAGTTTGTATCGGTTCATGCACAAACTCATCACTTCTTGATATGATGAAAGTTGCACATATTCTAAAAGGTAAGACTGTTAATCCTGATGTTTCTCTTGCAATCGCTCCGGGTTCAAAGCAGGTTTTGAATATGCTTGCAAATAACGGTGCTTTGGCTATTATGATTGACGCAGGTGCAAGAATACTGGAAAGTGCTTGCGGTCCTTGTATAGGTATGGGACAGTCACCTAATTCAAAGGGTATTTCACTAAGAACATTTAACAGAAACTTTGAAGGCAGAAGTGGTACAAAAGACGGTCAGATTTATCTTGTATCACCTGAAACAGCTGCTATTTCAGCTCTTACGGGTGTATTTACAGATCCGAGAACACTTGGTGACGCGGCTGATATAACATTGCCTGAAAAGTTCACTATAAACGATAATATGATAGTTCCTCCAGCAGATGAAAAGGATATGGACAGTATTGAGGTACTTAGAGGTCCTAATATTAAGCCTTTCCCTGTATCAGAGCCGTTAGCTGAAACAATAGACGCAAAATGCTCGCTAAAGGTCGGCGATAATATCACAACAGACCATATTATGCCTGCCGGTGCAAAGATTTTGCCGTTGCGTTCAAATATTCCTAAGATTTCGGAATTCTGTTTCGCTGTATGTGACGAAAAGTTCCACGACAGAGCACTTGAACTTGGTAAGAGTATAATTGTCGGCGGTTCAAACTACGGACAGGGTTCTTCAAGAGAACACGCTGCACTTGCACCGTTGTATTTGGGTGTTAAGGCAGTTATCGTTAAGTCATTTGCAAGAATTCATATGGCTAATCTTATTAATGCCGGTATCGTGCCGCTAACATTTGCAAATGAATCGGATTACGATAAGATTGACCAAATGGACGAATTGAAGATTGAAAATATCGGTAAGCAAATTGCCAACGGTAAAGTTATTAAGGTGACAAACGTAACAAAAGGCTTTGATTTTGAGGTTAATGCAGATTTGTCAGACCGTCAAAAAGAAATGCTTTACGCAGGCGGACTTCTTAACTATACAAAACAAAATTCATAATGTAATTCAAAATGCGATGCTTTTAGGTGTCGCATTTTTTGTGTTATAAGGTATAAAATATGTGAATGTCAAGTATAACTTTAGTAATATAGCACATTGACGGTACATATTTTTGATGATATAATACTAAAAAATGAATAATCACACAAAGTGTCGGCTATATTGTATGGGTATAGTCGGTGAAAAGGGAATCGGGTGAGAATCCCAAACGATAACAGTCGCTGTATGTATTGAAGTTTTTATATTTTTTGATGAAAGTCAGTCATTGGGAAACTGAGAAGGCGAATATAAAAATGTTAAGCTTGCTTTATATAAT